>Ga0247611_10000159_pt1 | contig 139045 bp, 108 predicted proteins | sample 177DNAGHGhighgp2_FD_192422 | JGI IMG/M metagenome (GOLD analysis project Ga0247611, IMG submission 192422) | Sheep rumen microbial communities from Palmerston North, Manawatu-Wanganui, New Zealand - 1770 DNA GHGhigh gp2 | ecosystem: Host-associated > Mammals > Digestive system > Stomach >...
CGGTAATCATAAGGCTCGTTTCTTTTTAATATTTTGGTTTTCAATTGCAAAGATACGAAATTTCTTATGATTACCTTCTTTTTTTCTGATAAAGTTATTAACAAAGTTATCCCGAACTCACGCATTAAATGAAAACAATTCAACTATGAACATCGGTACCCTCGTATCCTATCTTGATTCGGAAACCCACCCCGAATATCAAGAAAAATATGACAATGCCGGCTTCCTTGTGGGCGACCCACAGACGGAATGCACCGGAGCCCTCGTCGCGCTGGATTTGACAGACGACGTAGTCGACGAAGCCATCGACCATAACGCCAACTTCATTGTCACCCACCACCCCTTGATATTCGGCGGCGTGAAGCGTATCACCCCTGCCGATGCCACTGGCCGACTAATAATTAAACTGATTCGTAACAACATAGCCCTCTATGCCGCCCACACCAATCTCGACAACCTCCAACACGGTGTAAACGGAATCCTGTCGTTCCATCTCGGACTGACAGATTGTCACATCCTGCACCCCCTCGACGACAAAAACCTGCCACATGTCGGTGCCGGAATGATTGGCTCGCTCCCCTACCCTATCCCCACCAACGCCTTTCTCGAGCAGGTCAAACTCAGCCTCGGCCTCCCCTTGCTCCGCACCAGCGACATCGTTTCCCCCTCCGTGAGCCGCGTGGCCATCTGCGGAGGCTCCGGCAATTTCCTCATCAACGACGCCATCGACCAAAAAGCCGACATCTACCTCACCGGCGACCTCAAATACCACGATTTCCAGCATGCCGAAGGCCGCATCACCCTCGTCGATATCGGCCATTTCGAAAGCGAACAATTCACCAAAGAATTAATTTATTCTATTATATCAAAAAAATTTAGTAATTTTGCATGTTTTATCTCCCAGCGAGGTAGAAGCTTCGTCAATTATATTTAGTTGTAAAATAAGAAAATAAACAAATACTTAGATTTAATACAATGCCGAAGAAAGTTACAACCCCAGAAGTAGCAGAGCAAGCCAACGTCGAGCCCGCTCCTCAAATGTTAGATGTGGATGTCGCCATCGAGCGCCGTCTTGTTGCATTATACACACTACAACTGCTCGATTCGGAAATCGATAAGATTAAAATCGTCCGCGGGGAACTGCCACAAGCCATTCAGGACCTGGAAGACGAGATTGCAGGACTCCAGACACGTATCGACAACTTCAGGGCCAACATCAACGAACAGGAGGACACCATCCAGAAACGCAACTCCGAAGTCGAAGACCACAAGGCCATGATCAAGAAATACGAGAAACAGCAGGACAACGTGCGCAACAACCGCGAATTCGAAGCCATCAACAAAGAAATCGAATTCCAAAACCTCGAAATCCAGCTCTGCGAACGCCGCAACCGTGACTCGAAGAACAAAATCAACGACCTCGAACACCATATCGAAGCCGCCGAGCTCCTTATCAAAAACCGTCAGGCCGACCTCGAATCCAAGCAAGAAGAGCTGAACAGCATCATTCAGGACACCCAGAAAGAGGAAGCCGAATACCTCGAGAAATCCAAAGAGCAGGAACAATTCATCGACGAGCGCTACCTCACCGCCTACAAGCGCATCCGCAAACAGGCCCGCAACGGCCTCGCCGTTGTCACCTTCGACCGCGAAGCCTGCGGCGGCTGCTTCAGCAAAATCCCCCCACAGCGCCAAAGCGAAATCAAGATGCACAAGAAAGTCATCGTCTGCGAGCATTGCGGCCGCATCCTGGTCGACGACGACATCGCCCAGAAAGCCCACGAGCTGATCAAAAAATAAGCATCCCACACTCATCCGCCCAACCCCGATAACACAATAATAAAGATTAGATTATGATTCATTATATCAATCCCGACGAACGCCTCACTATCGCCAAAGTGAAGGAGATTGTTGACAACAAAATGACCTTGGCCCTCAGCGACGAGGCCAAACGCCGCATCCAGAAATGCCGCGACTATCTCAACAAGAAGATGGAAACCCAGAAAGAGCCCATCTACGGTGTCACCACCGGTTTCGGCTCCCTCTGCAACATCAGCATCAGCAAAGAGCAGCTCAGCCAGCTCCAGAAAAACCTCGTCATGAGCCACGCCTGCGGCGTAGGCGACGAAGTGCCCCAAGAGGTGGTACGCCTCATGCTCCTGCTCAAAGCCCAGAACTTCTGCTTCGGCTACAGCGGCGCTCAGCTCCAAACCGTCCAGCGTCTCATCGACTGCTACAACAACGACGTTCTCCCCATCGTCTACCAGCAAGGCAGCCTCGGCGCCAGCGGCGACCTCTGCCCGTTGGCCAACCTCATGCTCCCCGCCATCCTCGGCTTGGGCGACGTCTACTACAAAGGCCGTCGTTGCGATGTCAAAGAAGTCTACGCCCAACTCGGCTGGCAGCCCATCGAGCTGCAAAGCAAAGAAGGTCTCGCCCTGCTCAACGGCACACAGTTCATGAGCAGCTACGCCACCTGGTGCATCCTCAAAGCCCAGCGTCTCAGCAAACAGGCCGACATGCTGCTCGCCCTCAGCCTCGACGCTTTCGACGGCCGCATCGAACCCTTCTTCGAAAGCCTCCACATGGTGCGCCCCCACAAAGGCCAGCTCGAAACCGCCGCAGCCGTCCGCAAATACACCGACGGCAGCCAGATTATCCGCCGCCACAAAGAGCACGTCCAAGACCCCTACAGCTTCCGTTGCGCTCCCCAAGTGCACGGCGCCGCCAAGGACACCATCGCCTACGTCGCCTCAGTCATCGAAACTGAAATCAACTCCACCACCGACAACCCCATCGTCCTCCCCGACGAAGACCTCGTCATCAGCGGTGGTCACTTCCACGGCGAACCCATGGCTATGGTGCTCGACTTCCTCGCCATCGCCGTCGCCGAACTTGGCAGCATCAGCGAACGACGCACCTATCAGCTCATCGACGCCAAACGCGGCCTCCCCAGCTTCCTCGTGGCCAAACCCGGCCTCAACAGCGGTTTCATGATTCCCCAATACGCTGCCGCATCCATCGTCAGCCAAAGCAAACAGCTCTGCTCCCCATGCAGCGTCGACAGCATCCCCTCCAGCCAGAACCAGGAGGACCTCGTCAGCATGGGCGGCAACGCTGCCACCAAATGCTACCGCGTAATGGAAAACACCGAGCGTGTCCTCGCCATCGAGCTCTTCGATGCAGCTCAGGCCCTCGACTTCCGTCATCAGGAAGGCCTCAAGAGCAGCCCCTTCATCGAGAATCTCGTGGCCGACTACCGCAAATGCGTCAACTTTGTCGACATCGACCAAATCATGTACAAGCACATCCACGCCAGCGTCCGTTTCCTCCAAGAGATGAAACTCGACTAAAATTGCAAGTGCTGACACTCATATCGAGACATCCCCAACCAAGGGGATGCCTCTTTTTTTGTATTATAATCATTTTGCAGGCTGTGACATGCCGAAAAGCGAGATATTTTGTATCTTCTGTTCGGACTCTCTTTTGTTCATTTCAACTTCCATTTTGGGCAGTTGGGATAGATATCCCCGTCCCACTCTTGATAATGTATGTACTTTTGCATCATCAAAAAAAGTACGACATGATACGCAAAACATTGACATTATTAACCTTGTGTTTTATTCCGGTGCTTCTCTCGGCACAACAGTGCGTCACTTTGGAAGAGTGTCGCCAACGTGCCCTTGAGGCCAACAAAGGATTAAAACGAGCCGAAATCAAACGTACCGAAACCGCAGCCCTGGAAAAAGTGGCGCTTTGGCAAATGCTCCCAAAAGTGAGTGCCAACGGTACATATTCCTGGATGCAGAAAGAGGTCAACCTACTCAGCAAAGAGCAGCGTGACGAAATCAACTCTATGGGAACCAGTGTCCAAAGCAATATCAACCAAGCCATCACCGACGAACTAACCAACCTCGGCTTGAACAGTGATGTTGTGGGTCCTGCAGTCGACAACATCTTGCACAACACCCGCATCGAGAATGCGCTGAATAATGCCGGACAACGAATCACTGATGCACTTGAACTTAACACCCACACCGTAGCTCTTGGCACGGTTACCGTCTCCCAGCCCCTCTTTATGGGTGGCAAACTGTTGGCACTTTATCGCACCGCAAGGTTGACCAACAGCCTCTCGGGCGTTGCATACGACCAGCAGCGCGAGGCAACCCTTGTCGCTGTCGACGAAGCCTATTGGCAGGTGGTTTCAGTTCAGCATAAAAAAGAGGTGGCAGAGAAATATGCCGCCCTCCTGCAGACGCTTTACAATAACGTTGACGAGATGGTCAAGGCAGATGTCGCCACAGAGGGAGACCTCACCCGTGTCCGTGTGAAACTCAACGAGGCTCAGATGAATCTCACCAAAGCCACCAACGGCCTGCTCCTTGCAAAAATGTTGCTGGCCCAACGCTGTGGCATGCCCCTCGACACCGTCTTCACGGTAGCCGACGAGGGTCTCTCCTCTTTTGCCGAAGGGTCGTCTGTCCCCGAAAACATCAACTTGGACAACATCTACAGCCGTCGCAGCGAGATGAAGATGCTTCACATTAGCGATAGTATTGCGCAGCAAAGTGTTCGAATTGCCCGCTCCACGTTGATGCCCAATATCGGACTGACTGCTGGCTATCTCTTCTCTAACCCCAACATCTTCGATGGTTTCAAAAACGAATTCAACGGCTCCTTCATGGCCGGCTTGGCGGTCAACATCCCCATAGCCCACCCAGGCAGTTTCTATGCGCTCAAGGCCGCCAAGGCCAAACGCTGCGAAGTGGCATACCAGATTGAAGAAGCTCAGGATTTGATAGAACTGCAGGTAAACAAACTCAACTACGAACTGACCTTGGCTTATAAGAAACTGACCCAAGCGCAAAGTAACCTCGACAATGCCGAGGAGAACCTCAAACTTGCCAACGAGAGTTTTCAGGCTGGTGTGTGCAGCAGTAGCGACCTTATGGCCGCCCAAACTGCTTGGCTGTCCGCTCAAAGCGAGGTCGTCGACGCTCAAATAGAGATAGCCATGAGCCGTGTCTATCTTCGTCAAGCCATGGGAATTAACCAATAACAAATCAATACTCTATATATGAAAGAAACAAACAAATCCCTTCTCTCCGGCCTCGCAGTCATCCTCGGGCTGGTAGTAATTGTAGCACTGGCTGGATTGGTGGCCATCCATCCACAGAAAGAAATACTCATGGGCGAAGTCGATGCTTCCGAATACCGTGTCAGCAACAAGGTCCCAGGCCGTATTGACCAAATCTATGTCCAAGAGGGCGACAAGGTGAAAGCTGGCGATACTCTCGCCCACATCTACAGTCCCCAGATCGATGCCAAGATGATGCAAGCCACTGCAGTCCGCAGTGCCGCATCTGCACAAAGTCAGAAAGCCCAGCACGGTGCCCGCGAACAGCAAATCCAGATGGCCTACCAAGTGTGGCAGAAAGCCAAGGCTGCCGTCGATGTCTACGGCAAATCCTACGACAGGGTGAAAGGCCTTTATGAAAAAGGTGTCGTCTCTGCACAGAAATTCGACGAGGTCGATGCCAAATACAAAGTGGCACAAGCCGACTGCGCCGCCGCCGAGCAGCAGTATCTCATGGCCAAGGAAGGCGCTCAGCGCGAGGACATCGATGCTGCCGCCGCTCTTGTCAATCAGGCTGGCGGTGCCGTGGCCGAGGTTCAGAGCTACAAGAACGACAGCTACCTCATCGCTCCGTGCGATGGTGAAGTGGTCGAGGTCTATACCAAAATGGGCGACCTCATCGGCACCGGCTCCCCGGTGGTCTCCATCCTCGATATGAGCGACATGTGGATGACATTCGCCGTGCGCGAAGACCTTCTTAAGGACATCCACAGCGGCGCCACCATCGAAGTGAACATCCCCGCTCTCGGCGAGCAGACCTACACTTGCAATGTCCGTAAAGTCCAAGCGATGGCAAGCTACGCCACTTGGCGTGCCACCAAGACCAATGGCCAATACGATGTCAAGAGTTTCGATGTCAAAACCGTCCCCCAAGAAAAAATCGAAGGCCTCCGTCCCGGCATGACAGCCATAATCAGCGACACCAAGCATTAATTCTTGTCTTTCAACACCCTTGGCACCATGCAGAACAAAGCAAATAACCCCACATTAAGAGTGATGCTACGCGAACTGCGCCGCATCCAGCTCAACCCCCGCTACCTCATCATCCTCACCCTCGGTATCGTCTTTTCCTTCATCTTTTTTGCCACCATGTTGCAGGAAGGGCTGCCTCAACGGATGCCTATAGGTGTGGTGGATATGGACCACAGCTACCTCTCGCGCCGTCTCTGCCATGAACTCAATGCCACCCAGGGTGTTCATGTCGAAGCCGTATACGACAACCATGCCGAAGCCCGAAAAGCCATGCAGCGCGGCGAGATTTTCGCCTTCTACGAAATCCCTCCCGACACTTACAACGAACTTCTCCAGTTCCACGCACCGCATTTCGGTCTCTACTCCAACAACGCCTACCTCCTTGCAGGAACCCTCAGCTACAAGCAACTGGCCACTATGGGCATGTTGGCTTCCGGTGCCGTCCAGCGTGAGATTCTACGCAAAAAAGGCTACGACGAGGAGCAAATCATGGGACTCATTATGCCTGTCGAACTCGACACCCATCCCATCGGCAACCCCTGGACCAACTACCGCATCTATCTCATGTCCACACTCATCCCGGCTATCATTGCCTTCATCTCTCAACTCCATACTGTCTATCTCATCGGCCGCGAACGGCAGGAAAGGACCCTGCGCAACTGGATGAGAAAAAGTGGCAACAATACCGTCAAAGCTCTCTTTGGCAAACTCTTCCCCTATACGGTCCACTACTCCTTCCTCGTGCTTCTGGCCAATCTCGTCATGTTTGGTTTCATGCACTTCCCCATGAACGGGAACTGGCTCCTCATGGTTCTCGTCAGCCTCCTGCTTATTCCTGCTGCCCAATGCGCTGGTGTGCTCATCTCCGGATGCATCCCCGACCCGCCGCTTGCCATGGGCATCTGTGCCGTCTATGCGGCTCTCAGCTTCTCCCTCAGCGGCTTCTCCTTCCCCGTCGAGGCCATGCCTCACTTCTTCGATAGTCTCAGTTGGCTCTATCCCATCCGTCACTATTATCTTGCCTACCGCGACATCGCCATTTTCGGCAACGGTCTCGACCAATGCTGGTCGTCCATTGTCAGCCTGCTCCTTTTCGGACTTGTTTTCCTCATCGGTGCCAAGATGATGGATCTCAACCTCAATAAAAAACAACTGTCATGAATACTTCAGACCTTTCCTGCAACCGGCATCCGCTTCAGCCGTCTCACGACCGCAAAAAACTCAGTGTCAAAACTGCGCTGCTTGACATATGGCAAGTGTTCAGTGCCGAGGTGCGGCGCATCTTTTCCGACCCTATGGTCATGCTGGTCTTCTTCATAGCCACCCTGCTCTATCCACTCATCTTCTGCTCGGTATATTACAAAGAAACCGTCATCAACCTCCCCGTGGCCGTTGTCGACGACTCCGACTGTGAGGCAAGCCACCGCTTCATCCACAAACTCGAATCCACCCCCGAAATCGAAGTGGCTTATCATTGTTGCAACCTGGCTGAAGCCAGGCATCTGATGAACAACCACAGCATCCATGCCATCTTCTATTTCCCGCACGACTACGGCTCGCGACTGGCTTCGCTTCGTACCGCCCGCGTTGCTGTCATGTGCGACATGAGCTCTTTCCTCTACTACAAAAACGCCCTCCTCGGAGGCAACAACGTCCTCATCGACGAGATGCACACCATCGAACTGCAACGCTACGCCCTTACAGGCATCACCGGTCAGCAGGCCTCCGACCTTGTGCAGCCCCTAGCCTACGACGATGTCAAGCTCTACAACCCCGCTGGCGGTTTCTCCAGTTTCTTCCTCCCCGCTCTGCTCATGCTCATCGTCCACCAAACCCTCTTCATCGGCATCCTTATCCTGTGCGGCGATGCCAACGAGAACCACCGCGCTCTGCGTCTCATCCCGCCCCGTCTCCGCAACCACAGCATCCACCGCGTCACCATTGGCCGTACACTCTGCTTCGTCCTCCTCTATATCCCCATCACACTGATCGACCTCTGGCTCATCCCCCACTGGTTCAACATGCCCCAACTCGGCTCCCTGCGCCATATACTGGTCTTCCTCCTGCCCTTCATCCTCTCCGTCACCCTCTTCGGCATGAGTTTCGGCAACCTATTTGTCCGCCAGAAAATGTCTGGTGTTCTCTGCTGCGTCTTCTTCAGTGTCATCCTCTTCTTCCTCTCTGGCATGGTGTGGCCGCAGTCCAACATGCCCCGGTTCTGGTACCTCTTCAGCCACATCTTCCCCTCCACACCCGGCATCCAAGGCTTTGTGCGCCTCAGTACCATGGGTGCCACCCTTGCCGAAGTGCGTCACGAATACCTGACGCTTTGGGTTCAGGTGCTCGTCTATTTCTGCACCGCCTGTGCCTCTCTCCGTTTTATAAAAAAATACCGGAAGTCGTGATTATGTAAAAATAAACTCGTATCTTTGCAGTTCGAAAAGCACACCCTTCATCCTTGCCCGCCGCATCATGAAACACAACGCCAACATAAAGCCCCGTCCACTCAGGGAGTGGATTACCACCCTCCACTCTATCCAACTCTACCGCACCACCCGTGCCCTGTGGATAGCCCTCGCTTCCGCCCTCATCCTCACCGTGGTGATGGTCCTCGGAGCCTTCTCGCCAATTACTCATACCCTTGAACCCACCTTCCACATTCCCTTCATACTTCTCGCCAACGTCCTGCTGTTCATCCCCCTTTACCTCTTCAATTTCTGGCTTATCCGTTGCGGTCTCAAATCCTCTGCCCTCATGGCCTCCTGTCTCGCCGGTTCTCTCGCCATCGCTGCCCTCTTCACCCTCCTCTCGTTCCACACCGAAACAGCCATCTATGGTGCCGGCAATACCTCCAATACCTTTGCCATCACCCTCATCGCCAACGGTGCTTCGGCACTCATCTCCTCGCTTGTCTCCCTCCTCCTCAACAACGTCACCCGCCGCCAGCAGCTTGTCCTCGAAAACGAGCAGCTCCAGTCCGAGAACATACTCACCCGCTACCAGACCCTCCAGCAGCAAATCAGTCCCCACTTCCTCTTCAACTCCCTCAACACCCTCGACGGGCTCATCGGCACCGACGACGGCAACGCCCATAACTATCTCCAGCAGCTTGCCGCCACTTTCCGCTACTCCATGCAGGACACAAAGGAGGTAACCCTCGAGCAGGAGCTTGCCTTCACCCACTCCTACATCTACATGATGCAGATTCGCCACGGCAGCAACCTTCATATCGACGAGAACATCTCTCCCCAATACCTTTCCCTCCACATGCCACCCATCAGCCTCCAGCTCCTTGTCGAAAACGCCATCAAACACAACGTCATCTCCCAGCGTCATCCCCTCACCGTCACCATCCTCACTGTCGCACCCACGCCTCAGTCGCCGCATCCACTCCTGCGAGTGTCCAACCCTCTCCAGCCTAAAACCGACAGCGAGTCGGGCAATACTGTCGGCCTCGGCAACCTCTCCCTCCGCTACGACCTCCTTTACCACACCCCCATCACCATCACCCAAACCGACACCCATTTCATCGTCGACATCCCCTTAATCTGACCTCACCATGAAAAACATCCTCATCATCGAAGACGAGATTGTAGCCGCGCAGCACCTCCAGCGCACCCTCGCCCAACTATCGCCCCGATTTAACATCCTCGCCGTCATACAGAGCATTGAAGAGAGCGTCGAATATTTTAGCAATTTGACATCCCCTTCCGCAGCTCCTTATCCCGACCTCTGCTTTATGGACATCCACCTGGCCGATGGCCTCGCCTTCCACATCTTCGACCAAGTGAACATCACCTGCCCTATCATCTTCACCACCGCCTACGACCAATACGCCCTACAGGCCTTCAAGGTCAACAGCATCGACTATCTCCTCAAGCCCATTGGGCTGGACGACCTGCGTCGCGCCCTCGACAAGCTCGAAAACCTTACCTCACCCCCGCCGCCAATCCCCATAGCGGCCCTCGCCTCCTCGCTCAAGCACTACCGCTCTCACTTCCTCATCCCCCACCTCGACAAACTCGTCCCCGTCGAGATTAGTCAGATTGCCTGTCTCTATATCGAGGACAAACTCACCCGAGCCATCCTGCTGGGCGGACAACAACACACCATCGACAAACCCCTCGACCTCATCATGGAGCAACTCGACCCCGACCTCTTCTTCCGTGCCAACCGCCAGTATATCGTTGCCCATCGGGCCATCAAGGAAATCTCCGTCTGGCCCATCGGCAAACTTGCGCTGACCCTCTCCGTCCCCACTCCCGACCGCATCATCATAAGCAAAGCCCGCGTCCCGGAGTTCAAAACCTGGTACACCCAATAAAATTCCTGCAGGAAATGACCGTTGAATAAACCATTTCCCGCTTTTACCAACAAGGCATCGTCTCCACACCGACGATGCCTTTCTTTTTCCCCCACCCTTCACCCTCTCCCAAACCAACATCAATCCACGAGCCCTGCACCCTCTCAACCCTCAAAGGCATACCCCCAACGCCCCTCAAACAATGCAACATCATATATGGCTTCAAACGTAACTGCGGCAGCGTAAAAAGATCGTCTCGTCGGCAGCGTAAAGGAGATATATGACCACTCAAGCGTCACGGCGGCAGCGTCCCATTTTCAAAGGGGTGCCACGATAGTGGCGGGGTATGTATCCCGCTGGCGGAGCCAGCACAAATTGCAATAGTCCTTTTTATATATGGACTTTCTGTATTTGTTTTCTGATACATACCCCCCGGCTCACGCCGTACCCCTCTCGAGAGGGGACTCGCGGTAGCAGTCCGTCCGTCTCCGCCCGGAGAAATGCAAACGGTAAGCAAAATCAAATATGGTTATCCTCAATTAGCTAAAACGCCCCAACGGGGCAACGAGATAATAGCCCAAGGCATCGCCTTGGGTAAATGAGATTTAGACCAATCGCCCTGAAAGGGCAAAAGCAAAAACAGGGATTGAGCTTTTGCCCTTTCAGGGCGATATCTTACGTTCCCAAGACCTACGGCGTTGCCGTAGGCTATCTGCTATTGGCCTTTCAGGCCGTCTATCGGACACATTCGGACAATCATTAAATCAAATATCCAGTACCTTCTCCAAGGTAGTGTCTGTAAACGTGTGCCAAATCTCCAATTCTACAGGTTTATAGTCATCAAACAGTTGTTGTACAAACTCTATTTCGAACACCAACCTCAGGTCATTTGGATCTGCCTTGTCACGCACCTCGTGTTTTGACCCAATGCGTGCCACCCTGATAAAATACAAATCGCGCACCCCTTTCTTCTTCACGTATGGCATAAAATAGTAAAGCCGGTTTAGTTTCACTGTTGAAGGGAACTTTTTGCCCGTATAGTATATTCGTGCATCCTGTTCTAGGTAGGGAGCCACATTTTCATTGGTCACCAACGAAATCAACACATTCTTTTCCCTATTTATTTAACTTCCTTAACACGCCATTTTAGCTTTTTTAGAATGCTTATAAATTTAGGAAGGTTGTTATAATCCCATTGATTACATACTGCAAATCGAATTCCGTCAGAACTGGTTAAAATCTCTTGAGGTGTTGATGAGAATCGTCCCATAATATTACTACCCGATTCAACATATTCTTCAAGTTCTGTCATTTTTCTAACGACACCATATCCTCCTTGTATGTGTTTTGGAAAGGTGGTTTCGATATCCACAAATGTCGCAGAAGGATGCTTCACCACATACAAACGTATTGCTTCAAGCACAAACTTCGTTTTTGGAAGTGCTGGACCTCCATTTAGGGAGTATCGGGTCAGCTTTTTTCTTTTTTTACCCGTGTCAGTATTAGTCGAGGCTCCTTTTTTCTCACAAAACTGATAGGTTATTTTAACGTTTTCAAGAACACCTTTCGTTAAATCAATTTTTGAATCATCTATCCCTAAATGAGTACAAAGAAGAGAATACAGCAACTGCACACCCGTATTATCTTCGTTCAGTTCCTCCAACTTTGTAATAGTGCTTAGAATGAACCGATGTTTCTCCAGTTCTGACTGACAAAATGCCTCGATTGCTTTCGTTGAGAAAAAATCGTATGATAATAGTTTGCATAAGGTATTCCCTTCTGGGGAATCTGGAATTAATGATGCGGTTAGAATGGCATGAGGATCGTCTTTATCATCAACAGCATTGTAATACAATTGCCATTTTTCTCCAATATACAAACCAATACGTATATCCAATTGCTTCATATATGAAAACAACTGTTCTTCTTGTCTTTTTTTAAGCTTATTATTGGGTTCCTTTATTTCAATAGGCAATACACGCTCTCCATCTTTTCTGAGTACTATGTCGGGAATAATAATCTTTGAATTACCAACGGGAAGTGCTGGTTTAGTTTCCACGCATCCATTGTATATACTCCAACCCAGAAACTTGAATTGTTCTTCAATTTTTGCTTGATACAAGTCTTCCGAAACCTTATTTCTCTTGCATTCAAGTAATGATACAACTATGTCGTTCCACTTCTCCATCTTCAGATAGTTTTATGCCGCATCAATGGCCGAATGTGTGTAATCTCTGATTTCTTTAGATAATGATTTGACAACACTATTAATCAAATGTTTTTCTACTGAGTCATCTTCCTCCACCACCTCGCCAAATGCTTTTGTAAGACGGTGATAGAATAGCCTGTCACCTGTCAGGTGCTCCCAAAACTCAGCCCCGCAGTACACTGGATAGGTAGTGTTGATGGTTTTATAATTGGCCGACAAATTCCGAGGCTCACCATACAAAACTCCTACTATCAAGTCATCATCAGCAACTCGCAATCTATTCTGCCTTGCAATTCCCTTAAACGTCCTGAAATGACCCAATATAGTGTCAATGTCGTCCCGGTTGATGGTTTGTGGGCCAGCCTTGCATTGGCATTACTTTCTTCTGCCGTCTATGGCATCACGGAACTCAATATCGATTCCCGGCACTGCCGATCCACTACTGGTTATCTCCTTCAATCCAGTAATGAGAAACTGAATATTCGACCCAAAACTTGTGTTTATGCTTGTTCCCAAAACTCGGGGATACACCAATGCCTTTGCCAGCGATTCAGATTCGGTATTTCCGCACAGAAACGCAGCCAAATAATTTATAAGGAATGGGTTGATATTGAAGTCTTTCAAGGTCAAATTCTCCAATCCCTTCAGGTGGGCAGGGATTATGATTCTGCGAAAATACTCCTTTCCTCTTTCAATAATAGATTGTTTATCCTGACTTGTCATAAGTTTGTTATTATCGTACTAAGTTTACGCTATGCGAGTTGTTATAATATTATTTCACTACACGCAATACAATATTCATTTTCAATACATAATCACTTAAACAACTATCCTATGTATGCTATTCTGCAACGTTGCAAAGTTACATAAAAAAAACAATTCTCCACAAAAAAGTTTCTAACAATCGGAGGGCAAAACTACAGGCCACACATGCATCTGTCTACAAAATGGTGGTACGTCTTGATGCAGCCAACGCTCGGCCGCACTTGCTTTGCTGTAGGCCCACTGTGGGTTCGGGGTTGCTTCGCCATGCAAGTGGACCTACACCGAACCTACAGCGAACCCACTCAGCAATGAAGTATGCAAGACTTGCTTTTCGCATCGCGACAATATGGCACTGGCGGTTTTGTGCGGACGTATAGCGTCCTATCTCTCAACGCTCTATCTTGGGGGCGTCACAGTTGCTACAGTTGCTACACTTCTTTTTTCATCCACTTCGCCAGTCTCGTTCCGTCCGGGTCGAGCCAATGCATAAGTCAAGAATCTAACTGTAGCAACTGCAGCAACTGCAACAGAATGCTCTCCCCTCTATCATTTGCAGACCCCAAGACTCCATCCGTCTTTCATCACAATTCAAACCTCAGTTTGCCGCCACTTCGATTACTCTTAAGCTCTTCCTCACCTCCTCTTGAGCCCTTCACAACCTAATGGGTGAAGAACACTTTATCAAGTAGTTAGAGGATAGTGAACGGGTAACAAAGCGGGAAGGAAGATAGTAAGTAATACAAAAGAATGAATATATGTCATGTATTTGTATAACGAGGGCTTAAGTGTGCAGGATGCACACAATCCTATTAACCCCACACTAAACACCGAAGGCGTTCAGTGTGGGGTAACAGAGGCCATCCCTATGCGTGTCGGAGATACGCTACAACGTATCAATCAACAATGTAGCGTGCCTCCTGCACGCAGAATAAGAGTGTCTATCCCCACCCCACACGGCACTTTGCTTCGTGTGGGGTTAATAGGATTACGTGCTTTCAGCACGTATATCGGACACTAATAAAATAAAAACCGGACCATGAAGAGGGGTTCATGGTCCGGCAAAAAAAGGTTTCGATTAGGAAAAATATCACATTGCCTTGATTACATATTGCCCCCAATGGTAGGAGGCTTTGTATTGGTCGAAGGCCTGGGATTTCACATAGATGGGGATTTCGCGGCCAAAGGCGGGCTCGCATTCGGGTTCGGGAGGGATATTGCCGAAGAAGGTGACAGTTTTGAGGTTCACATAGCCATCGAAAGCGTTGCATCCCAATGCAGTGACCGAGGCAGGGATGAAATAGTCGGTCACCGACTTGCAGTTCATAAAAGCTCCTTCGGGTATTTCGGTCAGACCCTGCGAGATGACAAAATGGCGCACATTGTCGCAATCCTTGAAGACATTGGCACCCATCTCTATCACGGAATTGGGCATAACTACATCGATTAGCGAGGTGCAGCCTTCGAAAGCACTTTCGCCAATAGTGGTAAGGGTTTTGGGCATTTGAATCACGCGGAGGTCGGTGCAATGGAAGAAAGCACGGTCGCCGATGAAGAACATGGTGGTGGGCAGCTCGATGCCCTGGATGCGGATGCAGAAGGCAAAAGCATTGTCGCCGATGCCGGTAACAATATAGTTCTGCCCCTCGAACTTCACTGTGCGGGGGATCTTGATATAACCGCCCAGGAGCTCGGGGTTGTCGCTGTGGGGCCACACATGCACCTCGCCATAATCAATAATTTTGTAATATAACACCTGTCCCGAGGTGGCGACAGACGAAAAATCCGCCTTGACATCGGACTGCGCGAAGAGCATGCCCATCGATGCCACGACTAACAGACAGAGGGAGAATACTTTTTTCATTATTGTACTATTTTTAATTTTGTTTCTTGATGTATAACGTAAAAAACGATAGTTTAGTGTGCCTCGAGCCAATTGTCGCCCACATCTATGCCCACTTCGACCGGAATGGAGAGGGGCAGAGCGTTTACCATAGCCTCCTCCACAATGGCGCGCACCTGTTGCTCCTCGGGCTTGTAGCAGTCGAACACCAATTCGTCGTGTACCTGGAGAATCATTTTCGACTTGAGGTTGAGCTGTTGGAATTTGCTGTAAATAGTGTTCATTGCAATCTTTATCATGTCGGCCGAGGTGCCCTGGATGGGCATATTCACGGCATTGCGCTCGGCAAAGGTGCGTGCCGAGGCATTGCGCGAGTTGATGTCGGCCAGATAGCGGCGGCGGCCCAGAAGGGTTTGGGCATAGCCGTGCTCGTGGGCAAAGGCAATGTTCTTGTCGATATAGTTTTTGATGTCGGGATATTGGTTGAAATACTCCTCGATCAAGGTGGCGGCCTCCTTGCGAGGGATGCCCAGCTGCTCGCTCAGTCCGAAGGAGCTGATGCCGTAGACGATGCCGAAGTTCACCGACTTGGCGTTACGCCTGAGGTCTTTTGACACCTCCTCGATGGGTATCTTGTATATCTTGGCAGCGGTGGCGGCGTGAATGTCGTAGTGGTTGGCGAAAGCCTCGATCATGTTGCGGTCGTTGGCCAGAGAGGCGATGATGCGCAATTCAATCTGCGAGTAGTCGGCGGCCAGCAGGATGTAGTCTTTATCCCTGGCCACAAAGGCCTTGCGTATCTCACGGCCACGCTCGGTGCGGATGGGGATATTCTGCAAGTTGGGGTTGCTGCTCGAGAGGCGGCCTGTGGCGGTGACAGTCTGGTTGTAGACGGTGTGCAGGCGTTGAGTCACGGGGTCGATCAGCTTGGGGAAACTGTCGAGATAGGTGCCGATGAGTTTGGTGAGCGAGCGATACTCCAATATCATCCCGATGATGGGGTGTTTATCCTTGAGCTTGAGCAGCACGTCCTCGGCGGTGGAATACTGTTTGGTGGCGGTGCGGGGCGGTTTGTCGGTGATTTTGAGGCGTTCGTACAGCACCTCGCCCAGCTGTTTGGGCGAAGAAATATTGAATTGGCCTCCAGCCAGCTCGAAGATGGATTTCTCTATCCCGTCACGCTCCTCAGACAGGCGGCGCGAATAGTCCTTCAAAGCGTCGACATCGATTCGCACACCTTCCTCCTCCATGCTGATAAGCACATCGACCAGCGGCAGTTCCACATCGCTGTAGAGGTGGTTGAGGCCGGAATCGGACATTTGTGCAGCCATGAGCGGATAGAGCTGCCAGAGAACGGCGGCCGACTCCAACTCGTTGGCGGGCTCGCTGCCCAACACCGACATAGAGATGCTGTCCAGCCCGTGACGGGCTTCGGCATCAATAAGATAGTGCGCCAACTGGACATCAAACACCTGACCCTTCAAACTTATACCCAACTCTTTGAGGATATACTTCAAAGCTTTCAGGTCGTGGCACAGTTTCAGACTGCTTTCGTCCTCCAGCAGTTTGCGCAGACGTTCCACATCGATGTCGCCCACAAGCGAAGAATACACGTCATCGGCATTGAATGCCAGCACGATGGTGGCACCGGAGACATAGACGGCAACATCGCCGTGGTCGGGGAAAAGGTCCATCCTGTGTATTTCGGTGGCGCGGGAGTCGTCGATATGTGCCTGCTCGAACAGGGTGGGTTGGTCGAAGAGGGTGGGCTGCTGGGGCTGGGTGTCAGCCGACTTTGAAGCACGCTTGGCCGAAGCCGCAGCGGGTTTGGAAGCTGCAAAACGCTGAGCTTCGGAAGGGTCGTTGACCGAGAGGTCGGTAAACACCCTTTTGGCCAATGTGCGGAATTCCAACTCGGCAAAAAGGGACTGCACAGCTGCATAGTCGGGCTTTTTCACCTCCAGTTGCTCGTCGCTCAGCTCAACGGGGGCATCGAGCACAATGGTGGCCAGTTTCTTGCTGAAAAGGGCCTGCTCGCCATACTCCTTCACCAGGTTGCGAATCTTGTCGTTCTTTATCTCGTCGGAACGCTGCACCATTTCCTCGACGGAGCCGAATTGGTCAATCAGCTTCTTGGCCGTTTTCTCGCCCACACCGGGAATGCCGGGGATGTTGTCCGAGCTGTCGCCCCAGAGACCCAGGAGGTCTTTCACCTGAGCGGGCGACGACACGCCGAACTTGTTGCAAATCTCCTCCACGCCCATAATCTCGTCGGGGCGACCCATACGGCCGAAGCGGTACATGTGGACGCGGGAGGTTACCAATTGCCCGAAATCCTTGTCGGGGGTGACCATTATGACCTCGTCGTAGCCATTCTCGTCGGCCCAGTGAGAGGTGGTGCCTATGATGTCGTCGGCCTCGAACCCCTCGCAGGTCAGCACCGGAATACGGAAGGCCTGCAGGATGCTGCGGATATAGGGCAGCCCCACCTGTATGGCCTCCGGCATCGCTTCACGGTTGGCTTTGTATTCGGTGTACATCTCGTGCCTGAACGTGGGTTTCGGAACATCGAAAGCCACAGCCACGTGGGTGGGTTTCAACTTTTTGAGCAAGTCATATAAAGTGTTGGTGAAACCCAGTACCGCCGAGGTGTTCAGCCCTTTGGAATTCATCCGCCCCGAGCCGTTCAAGGCATAATAGGAACGGTAGACCATCGCCATCCCGTCAAAAAGAACCAGCTTCTTCATTGGCCATTCGTATCGTTAGAATATCAATTGTTTTTCCGACATGCAGAGGGGACTTATCGCAGAGGGTCAGCGGTGAGCTCGTCATACTCTTTCCTGTTGCGCAGAATGTTGCAAGCCAGGAACACAGCACTGCGGAACGACTGTTCGCTGGCCTTGTCCTTGCCTGCAATGTCGAAAGCGGTGCCGTGGGCGGGAGATGTGCGCACATAGGGCAGACCGGCAGTGTAGTTGACACCCTCGGTGAACGACATGAGTTTGAAAGGAATAAGACCCTGGTCGTGATAGAGTGCCAGCACGCCGTCGAACTTATTGAACTCGCTGCTGCCAAAGAAACCATCGGAGGGATAAGGGCCATAGGCCAAAACGCCTTTGTTCTGCACCTCTTCTATCACCGGCTTGATTACGGTGTTGTCCTGAGTTCCCACCACACCGTTGTCGCCGGCATGCGGGTCGAGGGCCAGCACTGCAATCTTGGGCATCGGGACACCGAAGTCGCGCTTGAGCGACTCGTTCATAAGCATAATCTTGTCGAAGAGCAGATTGTGGGTGATGGCGTTGGGCACATCTTTGAGGGCCAAGTGGTTGGTAACAATGCCTATGCGGATACGGTCGCACACCATAATCATAAGGCTGCTGCAGCCGAACTGGTGGGAAAGGTACTCGGTATGGCCGGGGAAATCAAAGTCCTCCGACTGGATATTCTTCTTGCTAATGGGGGCTGTGACCAGAACATCGACCAGACCTTTCTTCAAATCCTCGCAGGCGCGGTTCAGCGACAGGCGGGACTGGGCACCGGCCACATCGGTCAGTTTTCCCATATCAATCTTAATCTCTTCGTTGGTTAGATTCACCACATTGAACTTACGGTCCACCGCCTCACTGGCGTCATGTATACCGTTGAAGGTGATGTCCTGATGAAGGGCAAGGAGTTTCTTGTGATAGGAGGCCACCTTGGTGGAACCATATAGCACGGGAGTGCATACGTCGAACATGCGGTTGTCGCTGAATGTTTTGAGTATCACTTCATAACCTACTCCGTTTATATCGCCCTGCGTGATAGCCAAACGCACACGGGGATTGTTTTTTTTCTCTTCCATATCAATATCTAAAATGAATAAAAAGTTAATATGTATTATGTCTGTTGATGAGGCTGTTAATCATGATGGCCGAAAGGCACTTCGGGCCATAAGACCCTCACCAACCTTGAATGTTCATTGTGTCACATTTTCCCCTTGGAGGCGCCTTCGTACATTTGGATAAAGGCATAGAGCAGCCGGATGCCGAATCCCGACGCGCCCGGGGCGTAATACCATTGCTTTTTGCTGAAATAGGCCACACCGGCGATGTCGAGATGGATATAAGGGGTCTCTTTGGCAAAGTGGGCCAAGAACTTACCCGCAGTAATAGTGCCAGCCTGTCCGGGGCCACAGTTCTTCAAGTCGGCAAAATCCGATTTCACATGCTCGTCGTAGTCGTCCCAGAAGGGGAATTCCACTACCCTTTCGTGCACCTGTTCACCGATGATGCGCAGCAGCTGGAAGGGGTTTTCGGCATGTTGCTGCATGGCGGCAATGCCATAGGTGCCTATGGCACGCACGGCTGCACCGGTGAGCGTGGCGGCATCAACCACCAGCTCGGGGCTGTAGTTGCGAACCGCATAGGCAATGGCGTCGGCCAATATCAGACGGCCCTCGGCATCGGTATTCACTACCTCAACAGTGGTGCCGTCATACATGGTCAGAACGTCGTCGGGAGCATAGGCATTGAATCCCGGACGGCTGTCGGTAAGCGGCAGCAAGGCAACCACATGCACCGGCAACTCGTTCTCGGCGGCGGCGAAAAGCACCGAAGCCATAGTTGCGGCTCCCGCCATATCCGACTTCATCTCCGACATATAGTCGCCTGTCTTGATATTCAGTCCGCCGGTGTCGTACATCACACCCTTGCCCACCAGGGCGAGCGGTTTGGTGTTCACAGCGTGGCGGGGCTTATACTCCATCACCACAAAACGAGGCTCGTCGACGCTGCCCTGATTCACGGCAAGCAAACCGCCCATACCCAACTCCTCTATCTTTTTCTTGTCGAATACGGTGCAGTCCACCTTGAGGTCTTTGGCTATATCGTCAAGTTCCGAGGCAAACTTCTCGGCGTTGAGATCAGCCACAGGCATATTCACCCACTCGCGGCACCAATAAATGCGGTTCCACAGACGCACGTTGCTGTCCAAATCCTCTTTGCTGAGGAAATTCGACTCCACATACACCTTGCCCACATGTTTGGGCTCTTTGGTCTTGTAGCGGTCAAAGCTGTAATCGGCCAGCCACATACCTTCCATGAAAGCCACAATCTCTTCGGGAATCACGCCCTCGCCGGTCAAAGCAGTGTCGCAGCATTCCTCACCCAAACATTCTTTCTTGATCATATCCACCACCTTGGCGGCATTCTTGCGAAGATGCTCCTGCGATACCTGTGCGGGCTTCTCGCCGTCAAAACATACAACATAGAGATGATAGGGCAAGCGGTCGAACACCACAACCGCCTCAGGGTCGTTCTCACTATGACTCTTCAAGTAGTCCAGTTCTTTCTTGGTCAACGGCAGCTTCCTGTCCGAGACATCGTTCCCATAAAGGAATATCACATTCCCTTCAAATTCTTTGGGTGCTATTTCTGATAATTCAAAATGCAACATATATCAATTCTGGTTTTTATTGTTTCGTATAATTCATTGAGCCTGTCCACACTATACATGCTTAATCAAGATAATCACCTTCCGCTGTTCCTTCAGCATTTCAAGTGTTTTGTAAAACTTGTCGCGCGAGGGCACATCCATCCAGGCGGTAGGCTCGTCGAATATCAGCACCGGGGCGTCGCTATAGAGCTGACGGGCCAACGCAATGCGCTGCCACTGACCCATGCTCAGTTCCTCGCCATCGTCGAACATGCGCCCAAGAGGGGTGTCGAATCCCTTGGGCAACTTGTTGATGTATTTGTCCACTCCCGCCAACTCGGCAGCGTACAATACCCTATCGTGATCGTAGTTCTCTATATCGCCAAAGGCAATATTCTCCTCCGCCGTACAATAGAACCGCACATAATCCTGGAATATGGCACCAATGCCGTGCCTCAATCCCTTCAGGTCGTACTCTCTCACATCCACCCCGTCTATCAGCACTGCCCCTTGGTCGGTGTCGTACAGTCGGAGCAACAATTTCAGCAACGTGGTTTTACCAAAGCCGTTCTCGCCCTCTATCTGCGTCACCTCACCAGCGCGCGCCGTTAGGTTAAAGTGGCTCAGCACATCGCGTTCCATTTTTGGGTAGCGGAAGGTGATATCCCTGAATTCCACACTCGTCACATGTTTCGGGAAAGGCTTTGCATCTTTGGGAGACAAAATGGTAGGCTCCAAATCGAGGAACTCGAACAGGTTACCTATAAACAGGCGGTTGTCGTACAACCCCGTGATACTGCTCACCAAGCTGGTCAGTTGCGACTGCCCACGACGGAAAGCCTCAAACAGCATGACGAACGAACCCACGGTGATGGACCCGTTAACGGCACTCATTATCAAAAACATTGTTACAAAGAACAATGCCGCAGTCTCCACAATGGCACATATCGAGTCGTACACTCCCAACCGGCGGGATATACGCACCAAATCGGTCACCAGCGCTTTGCGGATGTCCACAAACCGTTTGCGGAAGAACGGAGCCAAACCGAAAGTACGCATCTCCTTGGCAAAGTCACGTCCGCCAAGCAGTGAAGTATAATAACTAGTGCGACGATAGTTCTGGGTATTGTTGCGCCTGAAAGCATATATCTGTCTCGATTTGATTATCCTCACAATAAATGAGGGCACCACTGCCGCCACCATCACCACGATAATCCAACCCGAAGCTGTGGCAAGCATCATCACGATACCGGTAATCGTAATCAGCGACCCCAGAAGTCCCATGAACCCGTTCAATATCTGAATAGGACGGTACGAAGCCTCCTGCTGGGCCCTGTGATAAGTGTCGTGATAGGCGGGATTGTCGAAATACGACATATCCAAGCGTGCCGACTGGTGCTGCATCCGCTCACTGATATAGTCTATCAGCCGCTGCTGCATTATGTCGTTGTTCACACTGTTCAGCACCCCGACAAAGCGGTTCAGCAGAAAGATGGCACAGAACAGTCCCAAAGTGGTGTACACATCCATCTCCACCCCCATTATCACGGCCACATTCCCCTCGGTCACCGAATCCACAAGGAACTTCAGTATATAAAGGTTCAGCAACGGCAATGCATTCAGTATCACCACATATATTATACGCAGCCAGAACGACTTCGCGTCGCAAAGCCGTATCATGTTCAATGCCTTTAATATCTGTTTCATTCTCTTCTTAATTGTTTATTCATACATCATTGTTTGCCACTCATGGACATATCCCCTCTTGTGAATAGCACTATCTTTTTCACCGCATTGCGCCCCAGTGTGTGATTTATCGACTTAGTCAACCCTTCGCGTCTCATCCACAACTCGTCACGCAACGCCGGCGACGCGATACCGAGCCTCAGCACCCCGTCCTTGAACTGAATCGACCACGTGAGTTGATTTATCAAATTGCCAGCCACTTGACGGTAGGCATATTTCACATCAATCTCATTTGCTGTGTCGTCCATATCCAGACGGTGGAAGGCCTGCTTCAGCAAATCCTGCAATGTATGTTCGTTACTATACATTTGTTCCTTCCTGTTTCAGTTCCAACTTTCCGCGCGTCACCTCGAATATCCGATGCTCCACATGGGGTATCTCGGCAAAGATATCCTCCACCCTTCCGGGCTGTGTATCGGTCAGAAACACCTGACCAAAACGCTCGCTCCCCACCAGGTGCACCAACTGTTTCACCCTCACCATGTCCAACTTGTCGAATATATCGTCAAGCAGCAGTATCGGTTTCACTCCGCTCCTCTGATAGATATATTCGAATTGACCTAGCTTCAGCGCCAGCAAAAAGGTCTTCTGTTGTCCCTGCGACCCGAATTTCTTCACCGGATAGTCGTCTATCCCCAGCGTCACATCGTCCTTGTGCGGCCCCACGGTGGTGTATTGGGCATAACGGTCATTGCGGCGTGCTTCGGTCAGCTGTTGCTGCAGCGGCACTTCGGCATTGCTCACATATTCCACCGTCGCCTTCTCCCCGCTGTTGCTAATCCACGAGTAGTACTCGTTGAACAGAGGCAGAAACTCTTCCAAGAAGCGTTTCCTCCCGTCATACAGCAGTTCGCCGTGCCTCACCAGTTGCTCGTCCCAGATGGCAATGCTGGCCTCGTCCCATTGCTGGTCTTCATAGAATTGCTTCAACAGGCGGTTGCGCTGCACCAATGCCTTCTGATACTGCAGCAGATGGTCCAGATAGCCCCTGTCTGTCTGCGAGATTACCCCGTCCACAAATTTCCTCCGCACTTCGCTCCCTCCATGTATCACCTCAATATCGTTGGGCGACACCACCACAAGCGGTATCCTCCCTATATGTTCGCCAAAGGTTTTGTATACCTTTTTGTTCCATCGCATCTGTTTCGGCTGTCCCTTCCGCTCTATACACGACACCTGCACCCGCTCAGCGTCAAAGTCATACATGCCGTGTACCGCAAAGAAGTCCTCGCCGTGTCGTATGTTCTGAGTATCTATCGGATTGAAATAGCTCTTGCAAAACGACAAATAGTAGATGGCATCCAGCAGGTTGGTCTTCCCCACCCCGTTGTTGCCCACCAGGCAGTTGACATTCGAGCAGAAGTCAACATCCACCTCTTCGTACGTCTTGAAATTACTAATCTTTATATTACTCAGATACACTGTCTATCTCTTTTTTTGTTTGTCAATTCCGTTTAGTTTCGTCCTGTCCATCCTTTTGGCTCAGACGCTCCGCCTCCTGTGCCACAGCTTCCATCAACCATCGCGGCGTGCTTGTGGCTCCGGTCACTCCCACCTGTTCCACCCCTTCAAACCATTCGCTTCTCAATTCTTCCACCGCCGACACCATCCGCGTGTTGGGCTGCACCTCTTTGCAGTACTCATACAGATAATGGCCGTTCGAGCTCCCCTTGCCACTCACAAACAGCACCACATCCACTCCTCTGGCAAACTCTTCCAGCATCACCGCACGGTTGGCCACCCGGTTGCAAATGGTGTCATAGGCCACAAAGAAGCCCTCCGCCGTCTCTCCGTTTCTCGCCTCCACACGTGCCTTCATGTTGTCTATCAGCTGGCGGTATTCCTCCTTGCTCTTGGTGGTTTGCGAATACAGCCTTATGGGTCTGCCGAAATCCACATGGTCCAAATCGTCGGGGGTGCTCACCACCACGGCCCTGTTGTCGGTCTGTCCGCAAAGGCCTATCACCTCTGCGTGCCCGGGCTTGCCGAATATCACCACTTGTCCCTCAGGCTCCAGGGCGCACATCTCGTCATAGCCCTTGCGTATTTTTTGCTGCAATGCCAGCACTATCGGGCATGTTGCATCCTTCAGCTCTATTCCTAGGGCTTCAGCCTGTCTGTAGGTCGATGGTGGTTCGCCGTGAGCCCTAATCAGCACTTTCTTCCCCCTCACCGCGGGCAACTGGCTGTGGTCTATCACCTCCAGTCCCTTCTGTTTCAGGCGCTGAACCTCAGCGTTGTTGTGCACTATATCGCCCAGACAATAAAGCGTCCCCGAGCGGGACAACTCCTCCTCGGCTGTTCCTATGGCTTTCACCACTCCGAAACAAAAACCCGCATTATCGTCTATTTTTATCTTCAATATAATAATATATGTTTTCTATTATTAATAACTATTATCATCAGCTCAAACACTGATTCTCGTTCATCGAGGCCTCCAGCACCTCGTCATACTCGGCCGGGGTCAGGTCGTTGAAGAAGTAGTACACCGGATTCACCTTGTTCCCGTTCTGTATCACCTCGTAGTGCAAATGGTATCCCTGGGCCAGTCCTGTCCGTCCCACCTTGCCTATCACAGTGCCCCGGTTCACTTTCTGCCCGGGCTGTACATCCACATCCGAAAGGTGGGCATACAGCGTCTTGAACCCATATCCGTGGTCTATCACCACACACACGCCATATCCGCCCAGGTTCTGTCCCCTGCCGGCCACCACCACAGTGCCGTTGCCTGTGGCATGTACCGGTGTGCCCAGCGGTGCAGTCAAATCCACACCCGTGTGCATCCTGCGGTAGTGCAGTATGGGGTGATACCTCATACCGAAACCCGACACCATCTTGCATTGGTTCTTCTTTATCGGCATAATGGCCGGCATCGTTGCCATACGCTGCTCTTTGGTGCCCGCCATCTTGTATATCTGGTCAAGCGACACCGACTGGGCATACAGCCGTTGCTCCAGTGTGTCCACACGCAGTTGGGTCAAAGCTATCATCTTGCCCGATGCTCTTCCGCCCAATTTGCTGTAATCCTGCGGCATCGGCTTGCGTTTTGCCTCGCTCACCGGGTTTGCCCCGAAAATAGTGCGATACACCGCGCTGTCCCTCTCCTCTATGTCGGCCAGCACCGCATTGCAGCGCGACACACTCTTGTTCAACTCGTTCATCGCACGTTTATATTGCGCTATATCGGCTTTCAGCATCCGTTCCTTAGGAGAGTCGATAAAGTAGTAGGCCACCAAGGCAAACAGCACACCCAGCACCACCCCAAGCAACACTGTGGTCGAAATGCGTTTCAACCTGTCGCCCAGTGTAGCCTCCACCTTCTCGTATGCCAGAGTGTGGGGATTGAATCGGTATATGTATTTCTTCTTCAAATGCTGTTTACTTTTAATGTCTGTTCCTTTGCGGCCTTGCTCCAACGCACGGTGTCCATCCTGCCTGCCGGGGACACCGCGTTGCACAAGTGAAAGGATGTGGCATTATTCCAATCCCATCATCCTTTCAGTCCGTACAACAACGCTCACCTATTCGTTGTCCAGCAGTTTGTCCTTGTATTCGTTCAGTGTATGAACAAAAGTGCGCAAAGCCTTCACGTCGCGCACATAATAGCGCATCTTCATCTCCGGCACGTAGAGTTCGCCCACCACACGTTCACGTATCTTGGTCTCCTCTTCCATGTCGTTCAGGGCTTTGCTGTCCTTGTTCACCAGCAGGCCGTCGCCAAATTGTTCATAGTTGCGGCGATGCAACCTTGTGGAACTCGACGAGTCGTCTACATCATAGTAGCTGTCAATCACCATGTTCGAAATCATGTCGTAGGGCACTTCCCTGAACAGGAATGTCAGCGACTTCATTTCAAACACTTCAAAGTCCACCGAATCCTTCGCACGGATTACAAACTCGGGATAGAAGAAAATCTTTCTCCCCTCAGCGTCGCGCATCATCGGGGTCATCAGCGGTGCCTGTATGAAGTTGAAGATACCCAAGTCGAAGTAAACCTGAGTGAATGCAGCCTCCAGCCCCTCATAGTTTTCGCGAACGCTCCAAATGCGGTGACTTGAGGCCACCTGTGTGAACTGCTTGGCCACATCGGCAAATTGCTGGTAAAGCTCCTCGCCACAAAGCTTGGGGATATACAGCTGAATGTCGCGCACATCGTGACCCAGACGGGCAATCTTCGACTTAATACCCGACATCACATGCGACTGGTATGAAGTAAGGTGGTGTCTGTGATGCGACAACTCCTTGATGCCATTCACATACCGTTCTGCCTCCTCGGCCTCTTTGGCCAACGGCAACACGTTCAGGTACGACTCCAATATCATGTCCCTTATCGGGTCTGTATTAGCTTCCTTGGCTTTCGTAACACGCTCTATCTCCTTTTCGAACGAGAATTCCTTTCCCTGGACCATGTTCTTATACTGCGGCACAAGCTTGGCACGCTCTTCCTTGCAGAAATTCTTGTATGAATGGCTCGAACTGTTTCTCACAAAGAAACCTGTTCCCGGAGCTCCGCATTCCACATACTGACCCGATTTATACGACGACTCGTAATGGCCGCGGATGCCAAACAAGGTGGGGCAATAATGGTTCGAGACCCACACCGTCAACCCTTTAGCAATAGTTTTGCGATACTTAGGTAGAAGTTTCATAACTATAAGTTTTTTTTAGGACTCTTTGATTATCAGTGTTTAAGTTTAAATCTCTTCGGTTTATCTACTGTTTATCCGTGAATGGCACATCCATAGGCAGCCTCGATAGCCTCCATCACAGCCTCGCTCATTGTGGGATGCGGATGAATGGCTCCGGCCACCTGTTTGGCTGTCAGGTGGTTCTCGCGGGCAGCCACGATACCGGCTATCATCTCGGTGACATTGTCGCCACACATGTGGCAACCCAAAATCTCGTCGGTGTTCTTGTCTATCACCATCTTGATGAAACCATCAGTATTGCCTGCCGCTGTGGCCTTTCCGCTGGCCTTGAAGAAGAACTTGCCCACCAGCACCTCTTTGCCGGCCTCTACAGCTTTCTTCTCGGTCAATCCCACGCTGGCCACCTCGGGAGTGGTATACGTGCAACCGGGAATATTGTTGTAGTTCACCAGCTTGGGCTCGTGACCCGCAATCTTCTCCACGCAGCAAATGGCCTCTGCGCTGGCCACATGTGCCAAAGCAGGCCCGTGCACCACATCGCCAATGGCATAATAGCCCGGCACATTGGTGCGGTAATAGTCGTCCACCACTATCTTGGTGCGTTCCACCTCGATGCCAGTCTCTTCCAATCCCAGATTCTCCAGGTTGGTAATCACACCCACGGCACTCAGCACCACATCGCAGTCAACCACCGTTTCGGTGTTTTTCTTCATATCCTTGATAGTCACATGGCAAACGTCGCCGTCCACATCCACCTTCTCCACGCTTGCACTTGCCATAACCTTCATGCCCATTTTGCGGAAACTGCGGCTAATCTGCGAAGCGGTATCCTCATCCTCATTGGGCAGTATCTGGGGCATAAACTCCACCAGTGTCACCTGCACGCCGATGCTCTGATAGAAGAAAGCAAACTCACTGCCTATGGCACCGCTACCGCACACCACCATACTCTTAGGCTTGAAAGGCAGAGTCATTGCCTCACGGTAGCCAATAATGTGCTTGCCATCCTGCGGCATGCTCGGCATCACACGGCTGCGGGCTCCGGTGGCTATTATGATATGCTCGGCCTCGTATTCGGTCTCCTTGCCTTCGGCATCGGTCACAGACACCTTATGCCCCGGCTTCACTTTGGCAGTACCCATAATCACATCCACGCCGTTCTTCTTCAAAAGGAACTGCACTCCCTTGCTCATCGTCTCGGCCACTCCACGCGAACGCTGCACCATAGCGGTGATGTCGGCCTCCACAGGCTGTGCGGCCACACCATAGTTGGCAGCATGGCTGATATAGTTAAACACCTGTGCGCTCTTCAACAGCGCTTTGGTGGGAATACATCCCCAATTAAGGCATATACCGCCAAGGTTCTCACGTTCCACAACAGCGGTTTTCATTCCCAATTGAGCTGCCTTCACGGCTGCCACATATCCTCCAGGACCACTTCCTATAACGATGACATCGTAGTTCATTTCTTTCAGAATTTGTAGTTTATATATATATTTAATTTTTATGTTCCGTTAATACGAAATGCAAAATTACGATTTTTTTTTGAAATAGCGAATAATAAATTCAATATCCATCCATTTTTTAGCCCCATATTCCCTGCCAGCGACCCCTGTTCCAACCCTGATGCACCCCCAAGCCAACCTAGCAGTACCCCTGCGCCACACTTCTCCTCCCCGACCTCTCATCATCTCATGCCCAACCACTTGTCTCCTTTTCTCAACTTCCATTCCCTCTCCCACCTCAACCCCAAAACGCTTCCCACCTCCCCCATCCCCTCACACTCTCCAACACCTGCTTTCCTCTCTTCTTTTCCGTTCCCTCCCGCTTTCCCAATCATACCATCTCCCTCTCCAGCCCAACCTTCCCCCTCTCCCGACCAAATCCGTCTCCTTTTCATCTCCGCTTACCTTAAAGCACATAGTAAGCTCTTCTTGAGTTCTTCGTAACCACAGCGCTTAAAGACAGTTCTATAAGTGGTTTGAAACAACTGAAAGCAAAGCGATTGCGGGAATAACCAATTGCGCGTGCCGAAAAAAGAAACAGACAATGGAACTGTGGGAGATGAGGGAGCTGGAAGAGTGGGAAGGCAATCGGATGAGGGGGCTGATTAATCGGAAGGGCGTGGAAGCGGAAAACGGGCTGTGAACGGAAAAGATTGACGGAAACGAGGAAACGGAAACGGGCAATGAATGGAAAAAATTGATGGAAACGGGGAAACGGAAACGAGCGAGAAAGATGAGCGGAAGGAAGGAATTATACAGGAGGGTTCTGAGCTGGGGAAAAAGGTGACAGGTGGGGCGAAAGAGGGAGAAATGAAACGGGCTATGGGCGAAAAGCGGTGGAATGGGCAACAGAAAGGAAGAAGGCCATCTGCGGCGTGAAAAAGGCCATCGGAGAAAGGGGAAAGAGATGCGGAAAGGGTTGGATGGGTTACGGAATAGAGTATTTATATACAATGCATTGAATAGTGATGCATGGGTGGATGGAAAAATATTTTTCGTCAGCTCAAAGAATTTTTGTATCTTTGCAATTTGCAATACTGCGTACTCATGCTGACAAAAAGACATATTATAATACCGCTAATGCTGCTTGCCACACTGACTATGGGGCAGATGATACGGATTACCCCCTACAAGGCTCCCACGGCTCTCTTTTTTGACGCTGACCGGCTTTTAAACTATAACCGCTACGAGGGTGCCCGTTTCGAGGCGTCGCTCTCGTGGGTTATTCCCAACGTCACGGCCGAGAACCCCAAGACGGTGCTGGGACAATGGACCATGCAGGCTTATGGGGCTTATGGCACACGCGACCACGAGTTTAAGTTTGGCGGCGGAGTGCAGTTGAGGCTCCCCGGACGGGCCGACCCGCGAATCAAGATTCAAGGATATAAAGATGTGTTTCAAGTGGCATCACGACGGCTGGAAAGCTACAAGATGACTTCGCCGCACTACAACTCCAACTTCGTATCGTCACGGTATGCGGGAGTGCGCGGTGCGGGGCTGGAGTTGATGCTCTCACCGTCGCGCATGTGGGATATGAATTTCACACTTCGACAGACGTGGGAGGACTACCGTTTCAACAATGAGGGTGTGTTGTATCCCAAACGTCCGGAACAGATGACCGAAATGCGAACCTTCAGCGAAGCTGCAGCGAAGGTGGTGTGGGGCAAAGGGGTATCGCTCCAGATGAAGGGGGGCATCTGCACCACCGCCAGCGGAGAGCAGCATAAGTACTTCAACGGTATAGCTCAATACAATGCCGAACCCGGCGACTTCGGGCTCAATGTCTTTGCACAAGTGGGGTACGCTTCGCCCGATGCTCCGTATAGCCGAATGTTCGACCTCTCGGGTACGGCATACGCAATATACTTTTTCCGTAATACATTTCTCACTGTGCGGCCCAACACCTTTGCCGCCAACTACTACGCACACTTGTGCCTCAACTACACGGCCCCGATGCCGCTGTGGGAATTGTCGTGGTCGCAACCCCAGCCTTTTCTGCAAATCAACGCCATGTGGGGCCGGCTCTGCGGACAGGACGAGCTGGGACGCCGCCACTGGGACGGGCTGTACCTGCAGGCACCCTTTATGGGGCTGTTCGAGCCTGCCACAGGTTTTGACGGTTTGCTGCGATACGGGGTGATGGATCTGGGATTCGGCGTAGCCTATCAGATTTGTCCCACATCTGCCCCCTATATCTATGACAAACCATCGAAGAACATTACCATCACCATTGTGGCGACATTGGTGTTCGACAAACAGAAACGCAACATACAACACATTGAAAAACAAAATGGTAAAATAACCAGACTATAGAATATCAAATATCAAGACCATTATGACCAAACACTTTGTTATCAGCCTACTTTTGGCTACATTGCTTCTACCCTGCCAGGCACAGAAATACAAGATGCGCTTCGACATTCCCGATGCAACGGCCGACACCCTGTATATAGGCTACCACTACCGCGAGCAGGCACTTATCGTAGACAGCGCGATACGGCAGGACAAGACGGTGGGTTCCACACGCTACGGTGTATATACCTTTATGGGCAACAAGCCATGGGAAACCGGAATGTATACCCTCTTTGAGCGGGGTGCCAAGAAAACCATGATGGACTTCACTATTGACGGAAGCCAGCAATTCACCATAGTGACCACTCCGACCTACGGTGTGGCCAACCCGGAGAAGGACATCAAAGGGTCGGAAGCAAACAAGGTGATGTTCCTATACAACAACCGTATAGCCGAGGCACGAAAACAGGCGCGCGACATAGACGAGCGCAAGAAATCGACCGACCCGGAAGTGCGCAAGAAGGCCGAAAAGGAGATGGACGAACTATCGGCACAAATGATTGAATGGGAAGAAAACTACATAAAGAAGAATAAGAATTACCGCTTTTTCCAACTCCTCGACATGTTCCGCGGCCCCATAGTGCCGGACGAGGTGGAGGACAAACCCTACTACTATCGTAACCATTACTGGGACGACGTAGACTTGAGCGACCACTCGCTGCTCTACACCTGGGAGCTGTTCAACAAGATGAACTACTTCTTTTTCGGTGTGTTGTTCGACGCCGACTGCGACACAATTTGCAAATATGCCGACCGCCTGTTCCACTCGATAGAGAGCGACACAGTCATGCTGCGTTATTTCCTGGACTATATCATGCCCCGTTACTATCGCTCGACCAAGAAAATAGGGTGGGACGCAGTGTGGTGTCACCTGGTACGCGAATTCTACCTTTCGGGCATCTGCACATGGGCTTCGGCAGCCGACCTGCAGAACAAGCGCCAGACGGTGGAGTTCCTGGAGCAGTCGCTGATAGGTGCAAAGGGGCAGGAGCTGTATATGGCCGACACCAACCAGTCGCCCGACCCAAAAGACTGGATATCGTCGCACAGGTTTCCACAGCGGTATGTGATACTATGGTTCTGGGACCCGGACTGCCACCACTGCCAAGAACAGACAGAGACGCTGAAAGAGCTATATGACTCGCTCTCGGCGGCAGGGAACAAATTCTTCGAGGTCTACGCGGTGGGCTATGAGGCCGATGTGGTGAAATGGAAGAAATATGTGCGCGAGCACAACCTGCCATTTGTAAATGTGGGCGGACAAAATGTCAATATCGACTATCAGGTGGCATACAATGTGCACGGAGCCCCGACGATGATAATTCTGAACGAGGAGCGGCGCATCATCATGAACAAGGTGCTACCCACCAAGGCAATACTGCCATTCTTCAAGAAATACGAGGAACAACAGAGAGCCAAACGACAACATTAAGTAATATCAATAATACAATTAACCTTTAAACACAATTCACTATGAGAAAACACATTGTTGCAGGAAACTGGAAAATGAACAAAACATTCCAGGAAGCCGACGAGCTTATCGACGACATCGTGACATGTTTGGAAAACGATACCCCCGATGCCGACACCCTCGTCATCGTGTGTCCCCCCTTCCCCTATCTGGAAATGGCGGGCGACTATAGCGACGGATCCTACTTTGCAGTGGGAGCCCAGAACGTGAGCGACCAAGAGAGCGGCGCATATACCGGAGAGGTATCGGCGGCCATGCTCGAATCGCTCGAGATGGAGTACTGCATTGTGGGACACAGCGAACGCCGTGCCTACTATCACGAGACCGACGAGATCATAGCCCGCAAGGTGAACCAACTGCTTGCCCACGGCATACGCCCCATAGTGTGCTGCGGCGAGGTGCTGCAGGAGCGTGAAGAGAACCGCCAGTTTGATGTGGTGAAGAAACAGATAACCGACGGCTTGTTCCACCTCAGCCCTGAAGAGTTTGGCAAGATAGTGGTGGCATACGAACCCGTTTGGGCCATCGGCACCGGCAAGACCGCCACACCCGAGCAGGCACAGGAAATGCACGCCTTTATCCGTGGACTCATTGCCGAGAAATATGGCAAGGAGGTGGCCGACGAGACCAGCATCCTGTATGGCGGAAGTTGCAAGCCCTCGAACGCGAAAGAGCTCTTCTCCAATCCCGACGTGGACGGCGGCCTTATCGGCGGCGCATCGCTCAAGGCGGAAGACTTTATGGGCATTGTGAATGCTTGGAAGAAATAAAGCATTCCGTCCATACCCATTGCAGGGACGGCCGGAAGGGAAACAGGCAACGGCATCAATCCCGCCGGCCGCCCCATTATAATAACGGTATAGGATAAGGGTGAAGTCCTCACACCCATCCTCGAAGTACCTGCACTTACAGCTCCAAGAAAAGAAAAATGCGATTTGAACGCTTCATAGCCCAACGATTCCTTCCCCGCGACCGCAAAAGCTACTCCGGCCCGTTGGTGAGCATTGCCACCTACAGCATTGCCCTCGGCGTGATTGTGATGATATTGTCCGTATCTATCCTCCGCGGATTTCAAAAAGAGATACGCCAAAAGGTGGTGGGCTTTGGCTCACACATAGTGGTAGGCAGCTACGCAATGGGCAACACCTACGAGCCAACACCTATCGACATTACACGTCCGGAGGTGGAACTCATAAGAGAGGCTCCTGGGGTGAAACACTTGCAGTTTTTTGCCGAGAAGGGGGGTATGGTGAAGACCGAAGACCAGATACAGGGCGTGATATTCAAAGGAGTGGATGCCGGCTTCGACTCGACATTTTTCGCCTCGCATCTTGTTGAAGGACGCCTGTTTGCGTTCCCCGAGGACAAACCATCGAACGAAATAATCGTATCGCAGACTATTGCCGACAAGCTGCACCTGAACCTGGGAGACAAGGTGCGCACCTATTTCTGGCAAACCGACACCTATCGGGCCCGTGCTTTCGAAGTGTGCGGCATATACAACACCGACCTCAACGACTTTGACGAACACTACCTGGTGGGCGACCTGAGACAGGTGCAGCGGCTCAACGAATGGGACAGCACCCAAGTGGCCGGATATGAGGTTTTGGTGGACAATTTCGCACACTTGGATCGCATTGCCAACAGCCTGCTCCCACTGATGGGATACGACCTCACACTCACCACTATTGTGACCCGCTATCCCGCACTCTTCTCTTGGCTGGACCTCCTGGACTCCAACATCATCCTCATCATTGTCATCATGATGCTGGTATGCATCGTGTCGGTCATTTCGGCACTTCTCATCATGATATTTGAGAAAACCTCCACCATCGGAATACTGAAAGCCCTCGGGACCGACAACTCATCAATCCGCCGGATATTCCTTATCAAATGTGCATCCATTGTGGGACGCGGCATTGTGTGGGGCAATGTTATAGCTTTGATATTGTGCTGGCTGCAACACCACTTCCAAATCATCAGTCTCGACTCGGCCAGCTATTCGATGAGCTCGGTGCCCATCGACCTGAACCCGTGGATATTTTTAGCCGTGAGCCTCGGGACTCTGGCTGTCTGTGTGGCCGCTATGCTTATACCCGCTGCCTACATCTCGCACGTACAACCCGCCAAGTCGATTAAAATGTCATAAAAAAACATAGTCAGCAAAGCTATGAAAAAGATAAAATGGTTCATCCTCGTCGCCACAGTCGTAATGGCAGCATTCGCACTGTTCGAAATCAACAATCTATCGACACAGATACGCAATTCTGAGTTGCAAAAGGTGAAACTATGGGCACAGGCCATTAGCCAGAAAGCCGAGCTGGTCTCATATTCGGAGGAGTTTTTTGCCAGCGTGGCACTGGACGAGCACCGCAAGATGCAGATGTACACCAACATTCTGCGTTCGTTCGACCGGAATGACATGAACTATGATGCCGATTTCAGTTTGGACTATGTGCGCTATATTGTGGACAGCTGCGAAACAGCCATCATCATTACAGACCCCGACTCTATCATCACAGTGCCCAACGAACTGAAAGGGCAGAAACTGGAGGGGGCACTGCTGGACGAGTTCTCGCACAACGAGCCTTTCCACTACTCTATATGGGGTATGCCGCTGACGCTGTACTACAAAGAGTCGAAGGTATATACCGACCTGCGCCATGTGCTCGACGGCTTCAACGAATCGTTCCTGTCCGAAATCACCAACAACTCGGTATTCGTGCCCGTGTTGGTTGTGGACAGCCTGCAAGGCGAAGTGCTGGGCAGCGGCAACATTCCACTAAGAGAATTCGACACGCCCGACCGATTGGCTGAGAAATTGTGCGAGATGGAAGAGGAGAACGACCCCATAGAGTTCCGCCTGCCCAACGGGCGACGGGCCTACCTGTTCTATGAGAACACTCCCCTGCTGAAATCGCTCACATGGGTGCCTCTGCTCTATCTGTTCATTCTGGTGGTGTTGGTTATCATCACATATTACCTTATCCGCAACACACGCGATATGGAACAGAACAAGATATGGGTGGGAATGGCCAAAGAAACCGCCCATCAGCTGGGTACACCGATTTCTTCACTTATGGCATGGACACAGTACCTTGAGGGCAAGACATTCACACAGAACTATGCCACAGAAATCAACAAGGACTTGAATCGACTCGAGACAGTCACACTCAGGTTCTCGAAGATAGGGTCGATACCCGAACTGAACGACGAGAATGTATGCCAAGCTATCCAGAATGCCATCAACTATTTGCAGACACGCAGCTCACGCAAGGTGAAATTTGTCACAAACTTCCCGGACAACGACATTCAGGTGCCACTCAATAGCTACCTGTTCGAGTGGGTGATAGAAAATATATGCAAGAACGCCATCGACGCAATGGACGGAGTGGGTACATTCACCGTAGTGGTATCGTCCGACACACGGCATGTATATATCGATTTGGCCGACACAGGCAAAGGAATGTCGCCCTCGATACAGAAACGTATTTTTGAATCGGGATTCACCACCAAACAGCGTGGCTGGGGATTAGGGCTGTCGCTGGCCAAACGCATTATCAACGACTACCACAAAGGACGCATCTTCGTGAAATATTCGGTTGAGGGACAAGGAACAGTGTTCCGTATTGTGCTGAACCGATAAAGTTCGGGAAACGCAGAGTGGCCGGGATAAAATCTATCGTTTGGACAGCTCCCAGAAAGCCACCGCGGCGGCAGCAGCCACATTGAGCGAATCTACCCCGTTCTGCATCGGAATTATTACCCTGTAGTCGCAGTCGTCTATCACTCTACCACTAAGTCCGTCGCCTTCGGTACCCATCACTATGGCCAAACGTTCCTGGGCCTTCAGCTGGGGATTGTCGACAGACATAGCACCCGGACGCAAGGCCAGGGCGGCAGTGCTGTAGCCCCATGCTTTAAGCTGTTCCATTGCCGGATGAGGCCAGCCTTGAATGTAGGTCCACTTCACCTGAAACACCGTCCCCATACTTACACGGACGCTTCTGCGGTTGAGCGGATCGCAGCATGAGGGAGTGAGCAGCACACCATCCATGCCCAACGAAGCGGCAGCACGAAAAATAGCACCAGTGTTGGTGCTATTCACCACGCTATCAATAATGGCTATCCTTCTGCCTTGCCGGCATATCTCCTCGGGGGTGGGCAAATGAGGCCTTTGCATGGCACAGAGCACCCCGCGGGTGAGTTCATATCCCGTAAGTTGAGCCAACAAATCGCGGTCGCCCACATACACAGGCACATCGCCACAAAGGGAGACTATCTCGCCCCCCTGCCCTTCCAGTTGTCGCTCCTCCATCAGCAATGACAACGGTATACAGCCCGCCTGCAAAGCCACCTTTATCACCTTCGGGCTCTCGGCTATGAAGATACCCTTTTCGGGCTCCAACCGATTGCGTAGCTGTGCCTCAGTCAGCCGGGCATAACACTTTAACCCCTCATGGTTTAAATCAACAACCTTAATAATCAAACCCAGTCAGTATTTACAATAGAACAAGCCTTAATGAAGCAATGGGTACTATGCCAACAAACGACGGAGAGCACCCACAAAAGCCTCGATATCCGCCTCGGTGGTATCGAACGAGCACATCCAACGTACCACATTCTGAGACTCGTCCCAATCGTAGAAGAAATATTCTTTCTGCAATGCGGTCCATACCTCGTGTGGGAGCTGGACAAACACGCTGTTGGCCTCCACTTTATACATCACCTTCACACCCTTCAAATCCTTCACGGCTGCATAAAGTTTTCCTGCCATACGGTTGCTGTGTTCCGCATTGCGTTTCCAAACGCCACGCTCCAGATAGGCCATGAACTGGGCAGCCACAAAGCGCATTTTGCTGTAGAGTTGACCCATCTGTTTGCGGCGGTACTTCAACTCTTTGTTCAAATCGGGATTCAGAATCACGGCACTCTCGCCCATCAACAACCCGTTCTTGGTGCCGCCAAACGAAACGCAGTCGACCCCGCACTCAGTGGTCATGGCATCGAAAGAACAGCCAAGAGCCACAGCGGCATTTGCCAGCCGGGCGCCGTCGATATGCAGATACATACCATAGTCGTGTGCCAACCGGGCCAGAGCCTTGATTTCATCAAGAGTGTAAAGCGTGCCCAACTCGGTTGGTTGGCTGATACTTATAGCCTTGGGCTGGGAATGATGTTCGAAACCGAAACCGTGAAGGCGGGTCTTCACCAAATCGGGAGTCAGCTTGCCGTCCGGGGTGTCGACAGTGAGCAAACGGCATCCTACGATACGTTGAGGCGCGCCACATTCGTCCACGTTGATATGGGCGGTCTCGGCACATACCACAGCCTCGTGAGAACGGCACATGGCATCAATATTCAATACGTTTGCGCCCGTTCCGTTGAATACAAAATAAACTCCGGCATTGCTTGCGCCGAAGGCTATGCGAATCAGCATCTCGGCTTCTTGGCAATATTCATCGTCGCCGTAGGCCAATGCATGCTCTTTATTTACATTCACAATGGCGTCCAACACCTCGGAGTCCACTCCCGAATGGTTGTCGCTTCCAAATCCTCGTTTCATATTTCAATTAATTCTATAAAAGAAGAAAGCTTAGAACTCATGCCCTAAGCTTTCTTTGGTTTTTATTACTTGTCCATTGTAAACAGGAACTCTTCGTTGTTGCGGGTGTGAGCCATATTCTTCAGCAGGAATTCCATAGCCTCGACGGGGGTCATGTCGGTCAGCTGGTTTCTCAACACCAAAGTGCGGCTCAGCACGTTCTTGGGCACCAAGAGGTCGTCCCTGCGGGTGCTTGAAGCCACGAGGTCGATGGCGGGATAGAGGCGCTTGTTGGCCATCTTGCGGTCCAACTGAAGCTCCATATTGCCTGTTCCCTTGAACTCTTCGAAAATCACATCATCCATCTTGCTGCCGGTCTCGGTCAAGGCTGTGGCGATGATGGTCAACGAGCCACCGTTCTCAATATTACGGGCTGCACCGAAGAAGCGCTTGGGTTTCTGAAGGGCATTGGCCTCCACACCGCCCGACAACACTTTGCCCGATGCGGGCTGAACGGTGTTGTAGGCACGAGCGAGACGGGTGATGGAGTCGAGCACAATCACAACATCATGGCCACATTCGGTCATGCGTTTTGCCTTTTCCAAAACGATATTGGCAATCCTTACATGGCGGTCGGCGGGTTCGTCGAAGGTCGAGGCAATCACCTCGGCATTCACACTGCGCTGCATGTCGGTCACCTCCTCGGGGCGTTCGTCGATGAGCAACACCATCAAATAGACCTCGGGGTGGTTGAATGCGATGGCATTGGCAACCTCTTTCAAGAGGGTGGTCTTACCGGTCTTGGGCTGTGCCACAATCAAACCACGCTGGCCTTTTCCGATAGGCGTGAACATATCGATAATACGCGTGGAGTAGGTCTCGGTGGGATGACCTGTGAGTTTGAACTTTTCTTCGGGGAAAAGAGGAGTAAGCGACTCGAACGGAACTCTGTCACGTATGCGTTCGGGCGAGAGGCCGTTAATCTCGATAATTTTGACCAGGATAAAGAACTTGTCGTTCTCTCTTGGAGGACGCACCATACCTCTCACCGTGTCGCCGGTTTTCAGTCCCGTTTGATGCACCATCATGGCCGACACATAGACATCATCGGGGGAGTTGAGATAATTGTAGTCGGACGACCTCAAAAAGCCATACCCGTCAGGACTCAGTTCCAGAAGTCCTTCCACCTCAATCACGCCTTCCGAGTCGAAAGGATAAATCTTTTGCTGTTTCGGCACATAAAAGCCTTCTGAGCCCTCGCCAGCCGTGCCATCGCCATTGCGCTGATGGAATCGGTCACGCTTATCCATAGGCTTGCCATAACGCACATAACGATCCTTGGGTACAAAGCCACGATTTTCGGGCACAGTCACTGTCACCACCTTGGATTTGTTCATCTCGCTCTCGCTCATATCGGCGGGATTGCCGTTTTCATCAAACGACACCAAGGTTACCTTCTCGGTCTCCTCGGCAGGTTTAATACGCGGACGATGGGGACGTATTTTGTCTTGAGCCTCACGCAACTGGTTTTCCTCCGAATCGGTGGCAGGGGTTGACTCTGTAACGGTGGCTGGGGTAGATTCTGTAGGTGCGGCAGTTTTCTTCTCAACTGGTTCAACGGGAGCAACAGGCTGCACTTTCTCAGTCTCTGGCTCAGCCTTAGAGGCGTTATCATTAACCACAGTTTCTGTCGCTACTGCCACAGAAGCAGCTTCAGCCGACACCTTGCGGGGACGGCCACGCTTTTTCTTAGGTGAAGCAGAGGTATTATCGCTATCCATGGGTTCAGCCTTTTGTTTCTCGGCAGGGGTTGCCTTCACTTCCTTGACAGCATCCTTGGGTTCTGTTGCCGCAGTCATCGGTGCTTCATCGCGCTTGCCCGTAGGAGGCATCGGCGACTCGCTGCGGCGCACAACGCCTCGCATCTCAGGAACCACAGGAATCGTCGGTATTTCGAGGTCTGCTATGTTTATACTCGGTTGCTCGGCCGACTCGACAGGCTTCTTGCCGTCTTTGGCAATCCCGGCAGACGGATGATGGCGGTGCAATTCAGGATTCGACATAGAGGACTCCGCAATCAGCTGGGGTTTAATTCTCGCACGTTTGGGACGAGGCTCTGCTGCCTGTGCTTTTTTCTTCTCTTCTTGCTCTTTGGTAATTGCCTTGGGATTTTCCGACTGGAGACCGATAATTTTATATATCAACTCCTGAGCATCCATTCTCGTGGCACGGGAAATTCCCAATTCCTTGGCGATATTAATCAATTCAATATGCGCCTTGGCTTCTAATTCTGATTTACTGTACATAAATATAACTTATGTGCTTATATTATTTTTTTCGAAAATGTATTGATTCAATAAATAATACGGAAAGTCTTGAATTTCAACAAACAGAACTCACCCTCAGACACAATTCAGACTTCATTTAATGATACAAAAGTATGAAAAAAAAATGATACACAAAACTTTTTTTTTGCTGAACGGACTAAATTGTGTATTTTTGCAGAAAATTTAAAACAATAATATTACATTTTAAAACAATAATAACATGAACATTCCTCAGAATTTAAAGTACACCCAGGATGATGAATGGGTACGCGTTGAAGGCGAATTTGCATTTGTTGGTATCACTGACTATGCACAACACGAATTAGGCGATATCGTATTTGTTGACGTTGACTGCGTAGGCGACACCATCGAAGCTGGCGAAGCTTTCGGTAGCCTCGAAGCCGTTAAGACTGTGGCCGACCTCCTCATGCCCGTTAAAGGCGAAGTGGTTGAATTCAACGAAGCTCTCGAAGAGGCTTCTTCTATCAACAACGACCCCTATGGTGAAGGTTGGATCATCAAAATCAAACCCGAGAACATGGACGATATCAACGGCCTGCTCGATAGCGCTGCCTACACCACCAAAATTGGTGCCTAATCAGTATTATCACTTTGATTTAAAATCATTCTTTTCATGACTCAGAGGGTGTCCCACAAAGGCACCCTCTTTTCATTTCCTGCGGGATATCCATCCCCACCCAATCGGTCATTTGAATGCTGATATGGCATAAAGTGACCAGAAAGAGCGAGAAAGAATAAAAAAGTCGCCCGAACTACCGATTGGGGTCAATTATTTTTGTAGGTCCAACGTGTGGGGCTTGATTAAAACCTAAAAGCAAATAAGTAAAAGAACTCTTTTTAGTGATAAGTCTTCGCCGCCACTTTGCCGGGAGTCTGTCTTCGCTCTTTGTTCGCCTCCGGAAGCGAACCAAAGGCGAAGCAACACAGAACCTTCAACGAAGTTCGTCGCGACTTAAACACAATGCAAAAATACAACCACCGCATTGCGGTCTAAAACCCCACCCAGTCAGACCAGTCCAACAAGTCCGACCCGTCCGACCCGTCCAACCCGTCCGACCTGTCCGACCTGTCCGACTAGTCAGACTAGTCAGACTAGTCCGACTAGTCCGACAAGTCCCCCCACCCCCAATTAGTGCAACAAGCGTTGCAGTGCTACAGTGCTACAGTGCTACAGTTCAAAAACACCTTCATCCACCAATAATGCAAACACCCAGACAAAGGCAATATTCTACCATTGTTCTTATCCTATGGCGGTGATTATAAGTGGCAACGAAGTGCATCCCGATAGGGACGCGAAAAGAAAACAATATAAATAGAACCCTCCTTTATAGAATAGGAACTATAAGCTCCGAATGTGGGTCTAGTTGATGGCGGTGCCAGTTATCAGTAGCCAGCTCCTTCGAGGCGTTGGCATAGCAGTATTCGCACTGGTGCGGACAGGTGTTATACTGCCCGATGTCCTTGCTCACCATACAGCCGCAAGCCGCACGCTGCCCCTTGTCGGGCATCTTCTTACGCTGTATGGCAGCTGTGCCGTCGTCCAGCAATATGCCTCCTTGGGGCAAATCCACATTGCCAAACATGTCTCGTTCAATGGGAACCTTTGTCACACCAAGATAATCCATCAACGCCTTGTCCCTGTGGGCAAGACGGATAATCAAATCGTGGTCGATACAACTGTTGTGTGCCACACCTTGCAGCTCAATCTTCTCCCCGCAAGTGGCTAAGGTGAAGCCCCATTTCTTGTTTAATTCCACAAGCCGATTGGCAAAATCAGCCATATCCGGCTCATTCCATTCTATATAGTTTATGTTCGACTCCTTCAGGTTATGTTTCACTTTGCGATAAGAGGCGATGTCGGCAAAGCTGAACACGAGTTTCTCGGTATATCCCTTCAGCTGGTCGCCTATGCGTTCAATCTTGTCAAGCAGCACATCTGTTGTAATTCTATCAGTCAGTACCAGCGGGTCGAACCGCCAAATAACTCTGCCGAGGCCTATACGGTCAACAAGTCGCTTGAATGTGTCGAGGCGCTCCTGCACTGTTGGCACCTTCTTTTCAAGACCGTCAGTCTCATAGTCATTCAGTGTGTATTGGATATAGCACCCGATATTATGTTTATCGAGTTCGTCCAGATGCTCCAGCAGAGGCTTGGGATTCTTCGACCAAAAGACAATAAACCGTGTATACTGATACGACACATACCCCTTCTTGTTATTGAAAGGATTAATCCAAGCCGAATAGCCCTTCCGCAGCCGATAGAAGAACCAGTCGGCATAAAACGCCGGAATATCCGTCGCCCGACTCGCCGACACAATCACCGGGTGCATTGTGGTCTCCACAACGATCCCGTCGTCAAGGGTGATATGTACTTTATCGGTCATTGTTCTTTCTATTTTTCTTATTTGTAAGAAAATGAAGTGAATTCCATTGCATTCTCTATCAAATATGGTATTTCGTCATTTTGGTATAATATATTTGTAAATGTTTTGGGTAGGTCTGCGAAGCCGACCAATGCGCCCCATAACATAAAAGCATATCTCTTTTGTGTATAGTTTTTCATTAGCATAAACCTTTCAATTTGTTCAAATCCCAATGGTTTAACGAAGAAGGACATTATTGATTGAAGAATCGGCATATCTTCAGGAATGCTGAATTTATCTGTCTTTTGATTTTTATAAGCCCAAAATACACGTAAGGTATCCAGTATCTTTACTCCATCTGGCGTATCAGCCAGATGATGTCCTTTAAAATTCTTGGCGGTTTGTTCAATGAATTGCAATATATTGTACTCCGAGAGACGATTGTTCGAATTATTCAATATGTGGTTTAACAATAGGTTGAAATAACATTTTTCAGAATCACAGGCATCACCCATTATATGTACTGATTCTTCTGTTATCATTATATCGGAGATATTAATATTTCCCCTACTTGTCACATTGGAAGCAACTTTAATTAATTCGTTCAAAAGATCACTTATTCTTGTGAAAATTGCAGCTATCGTGGAATCATATTTATTTGTATCTAGTTCTTGATTAATTGCATCAAGTTCTTTATTTAGGGTATAATAGGCCTTATTATTTTCAAAATCGGATAGTAATTGTTTAAGATAATCCTTCCTCTCTTTTTGTCTTGTCCCTTTTTTATAATATTGTATCGTTTTACCAACCAACTCTCCATTTCTCCTTTCTTCATTTCTTATTTGATTCAACTCTCTCTGTAAATCATGGATGTTATATTCCTGTTCAAGTATTGTTATTTCTCTCTCTTTTTCATCCCTCAGGGCTAACAATTCTTTCTTTCTCCAATGAGAAGCATCTTCCTTACGTAGTTTTGAAAGTTTGACAATTTCATTGTATTGAGCAATAATAACATCAAATGAACTATTATCGTTAAAGTATGTCAAATAAGACCGCTTGCATTCATTTAGTTGTTCTTTGATCTCTAGTTCATCTGGATATCCACCCATCATTATTTGCGTGTTAAGCCCACCAAAAGCATTCTTCAAGTTCCTAAGGTTATTTTGCAACTGCATATTTGTCTCATCAGAAGTAGTATACGAACCTCTTATATAACCAACTATAGCACCCTTAATTTTATTATATCTATTATCGTAACCAATATAATTATATTTCTCGAATGATATGGAATCGCTCAAAGTAGACAGTCCTTTCCAATTGATACTCTTTGAATCTTTAACGTAAAAGTCAGAAAGATATTTTTCAAGACACTTAACCTCCAATAATATTCTAGATTCTGCAATTAAGGAATTCTTTAATTCCTCAGTTCTAAAACGAAACTTTACATATCCCTTTTTGTAGTAAATAGTTTTTGGATATGTGAACACCGTTTTTAATCTCTTTACAGGTTTCAAACATGAGGAGTCTAACAAATTATCATCAATTAAGAGTGATGCTTCGCCCCCAAGATCTTTACTAGAAAGAATCAAATAATAGACCTTTTCCTTGTTGCCACTTAAATAGCGGCTTAAGTTATTACCAAAATCCCTTTCGTTATAAAAGGAGAAAGGAGAGATACTTTCTGTAACAAAAGACTCCAACAGATTCCACGAACTTATTTCAATATAATATTGCATAATTATTCATTATTTAGTTCAACAATGTCATTATTATCAACATTCTTCAAGTAGGTTGTTTTTTGTCCAGAATATGTGATAAATAAACTATGGGAGGCACGCGTACAGGCCACAAAAAAGTCATGTACTGTTCCTACTGAACCTTCATTTGCAAATGGAATAAAAACATTGTCAAATTCAGAACCTTTGGCAGCATAATAGTCCAATATACATGGAAGATCATTATTTGAAAAATCTAAAGTATTTATAGTGTTCCAAGGGACACTCTTACCTGTTCTATAAAAAGTCTGAACCTCTGTTATACCGTTTTCTGCCAGTAGCCTAACGACTTCCTGAACGTCAGAATCATTTTTTACAAGAATAGCCACATCGTCAAGTAATTCATTTTTTATCATATTGGCTATCCACTGTATTTCAAACTCTCGTGAAGCACTTTTTTTTATGAGTGGCTTCGGAAATGTGGGATAATCACTATCACCACCATTTTTTAAATTGTTGGTTAGCAAATCTTCACCCTTCTGAATCCTTTGAGCTAATCTTGCAATTGCTTTGGGGAGACGGTAATTATATTTTAAATCGAAAGTTTTGTATTCAGGAAATGCATTCCTTAATACTTGAATAGTAGCCCCTTTTGAGTTCATCATCTGCCCGGAATCGCCCAACAATGAAAGGCTCTTGACTGCATAAGGAATAAACTTAAGTTTATAGTCTGTTACATTAAAATCTTGTGCTTCGTCAATTATTAGATAATCTATCTTTTCTTCGGAGGGCATGAACAGTGTACCACTTGGTACTATGTGATAGTTTGAACTTTGAACAGAGAAATTGTCACCATATATAGAAACTTCTTCAAACCAAGATTCTCTTCTACCCCATGCTCTATAATAAGCTTCTGGCACCCAATCAGCGAAATCAATACCATAATAATTCTTCTTTTCCAAATATGAGGGATTATATTTTCTATTTACAAACTTAAACTTTCGCACCTTCGCACCGTTCACAAGATATAGTATTGACTTGTCATCAATTACTATTCTTGATTGGTTCTCTTCATGTCCGACACAGTATACGTCTCCAATTAAATCAAAACCTCGATTTCTCCAAGCCCATGCATACGCTATTCGTTCATTATTGAGTCCAAGCTCTTTCATGCCATAAGAAATCATTCTCCTTAACACTTGTGTCATGATAACTATAGCATATGAACCTTTATCTTTAGCTTGTAAAGCCCGATGAATGGCAAGGTCGGTTTTTCCACTTCCTGCAGCACCTTGCACAATAATGTTTTTATCAATACTCTCAATGATAACCTCGCGCTGAATATCATCAAGATTCCGAATAAACCAATTATGAAGCCTCATACTCTCTTAATATTTAGTTATTATTTGTTTAACATAAGTCGCCAAGCCACTTTGCTAACATCATATGCCTTATGGGAATGTGTTACTTGGAATGTTTGGTTATAACCTAGATTTCTTTCCACAATTTTAGCATTTGCATTCACAATTCCTTGGTCTAACATCATGGGAAGCCATTCATTTGTTGTGTTATTATATGTTGTTACATCTACAAGCAACAAAAGTCCGTATTTGGATAGTTTTGTCATCAGGAACTTAACGATATGCTCATATGCATTCTGTTTCTCAAATTGTTGTTTTGTTACAAATTCACATATGGCCTTGAAAGAAATGATAATGTCATATTCTCCATATATGACTCTATCTAGAATATTTAAATCATAAAAATCTTCAATGTGGATTGGCGACGATATGCCTTCCAAGCCAATGCTTATGTGTTTTCTGGTTTCTGATAATATGCAATCAAACAAATGTAATGCAAAACCATTCCCGTCTAAAGGAATTATTTTCAGTTTCTTTAAATGAGGAAAACGTTCCGATAACACAGTAGCTAATCCTATTATTTCACCACCTGTTCCACTTCCAAAATCAAGAATGGAGATTTCTTCCTGATCAGAAAAAAAATTGTAGTATGTACCAAAACAATGATTAAAAATACAATATGCTTCTGCATAGCTTCTGGGGAAGTATGTGCCAAGATAGTTGAGCATGTCGCTTTTATCCCAGTCAATAACTGTCATATCGGCATTAGACCGGCAGTATTTTGCTCCCAGTTCATTGAAAATATAGTCGTCAAGCCACTTGGGCAATGTTACGTGGGTTTCCACATTCTTTTTAAGCCCGATCCTCCAACGGAACGTTTACAATTAACAATAAGAAAAGGCATGAGGTTATGTACTCATGTCCGTCTTCTTATCAGGTATCGCCAAACACCTATGTGGGTACGGGTCTATGGAACATATCTCACGCCTGAGGATATGCCGAAGGCGTGAGCCTATAGCATACACATCAAGCGAAAGCATAATTGCTCCGTCCACCCACTTGAATCTTGGCGAAATTCGATAAGAAGGGACAGTATTGTAATGCTTTTCTTGCTTACCGCTTTCTAGCTCTCGAAAGCAGATGCAAAAATACGAATAATATTTGAAATAACAGGTAAAAAAAAGCAATAATAGAACAATCTGTTATGTTTCAGATTGAATTATTAATTGCATATCACCGCATAGAGCGTGATGTTGGTTATCTATTGCTGTTTGCTTTGTGCTCCTTGGCTATCAGTATTGAACGATTCAGCTTGACTATAAATCATTGTTTATCGGGCAGGCATGTTAAGTATTGTGCCTCTCTGATACGATCTTCGTCAAGCATCATCAGTTCGATGTGCTCCGTATTTCCCTAGCTACAGAGTAACAAACCAATGGGAGGATTCTCATCGGGCTGCATGTCGTTCTTCTGCTTTTGTTTAGATACTGCTCCCTCGATTATTATACAGGTGGCCCACTTTCATCATCCTCGTCAAAGCGGAGTATGTATAGCCTTTTCCATTTCGTGCGGTCAATCTTTGCGACAGTGTCGCAAGAATCTTCTTTCCGAAAGGCGAATGGGTTTGGTAATACATAAACAGTGTGGCCTCCTTATCGCCGCGTTGCAGTGCTACAGTGCTACAGTTGTTTTTGGCAATTGCGGCATCTATGGAGTATACAAGCTTCACGGCGGCAGCGTCCACTTTTCAAAGGGGTGCCACGCGAGTGGCGGGGTATGTATCCCGCTGGCGGAGCCAACACAAATTGCAATAGTCCTTTCTAAATATAGACTTTCTGTATTTGCTTTACGATACATACCCCCCCGGCTCCGCCGTACCCCTCTGAATGAGGGGACTCGCGGTGGTGGTACGTCTGTCGAGGTTAAGAAGATTTAAGGCTCGAGAGCAGGGGCGCTACAGCGCTACAGTTGCTACAGTTGTTTTGAACCCAAATATCGGGTCATTATGGGTAAAAAAACGGCGAACAACAAATGCTGTCCGCCGAAAAAAATAAAAAAGGATGAAAAGTTAAAGTTATTTCTTCACTGTTTTAACCTTATTGCTCTGTCCCATAAATCCAACTCCCAACTGAACATTGATGGTAAACCCTTTGGGGGTACCTTCTATCTGCCGCATCTTGTCGAAAGTCATGTATACTTTTGCATTCACGGAGCCCAGGAATTGACTGCCTGATTTCTCAGAGAAATCAGCATCGTTGAACAAATGGTATTTGAAATCCAATCCGGCTCGCCAACATCCATCGGTCGGCCCAATCGAACTTTCGTTCTCATTATTTGAGTTCAGGTAGAAACCATTCATGCCATAGCCCACAAAAGGTGTTAGACGAACCTTCTGGTTATCAATCACGGCAAAGCCATAGTTGATATTCAGATCAAGTACTGAAAGGCGTTCTCCTTCAAACAAATCATTGTCATTGTTCACACACACAACATCCCTCTTGGCCTTTCCTCCTCCAACATAGAATCCCATTGAAAAGATATTGCGCCAATAGCCTAACTCAAAATCCATATACATACCACCGCTGGGGCGGAAATAGTCTCTCAGTTGTCCACCCATAATCTTCATTCCAGGCCCCATATTCATCCCGAAACGGGAAGTGGTGTAATACTTGGGCATCTGATTTTTCTTGGCTTCCAATTCCACCATTCGGGGTGTGATAGCATCCATCTGATTACGTACCTCAGCATCCCAAATGGCAACCTCCAATGTGTCGTAACCATAATTGGTCACACGGCAGAAGCTATCGACGGTATGTGTCAAAAGACGCATGTGGTAGGCTGTATTCACATCATTGGTTGAATCCAATTCAATCTGCATACGTCTGCGTTGCAACTCGGCAAGATTGAAGATTACCTGATTATAACGCAACTCTGCTGGTGTCTGGCAGGCTTTATCAACCCATGAAAGGGTTCTGTTCACATACGCTACAGCCTCACGCTTGGAAAGTCTAACACCGTCCAACTCACGCACGTTATATTCGGTCTTCAAGAAAAACTCCAGATAAGAATGTTCTGCACCAATACTTTGATCCACAACCTTGAAATCGTTCCAAGTTAAAGGTCCCTTCTGCCAAGAACGGACTTTGGCCAACTGTTGGTCTGAAGACTGTCCGACGACATTTCCACCAATTAATACACAAAACAACAGTGCCGCCAACCCTTTGGCAACTAAACGGCTCATGCGGCTTGAAACAATTCTGCTTCCTTTAAAAAGGTAATTCATAGTCAATGTTTTCATTTTTAGTATATTCAATAGATGATTATCTCATTCTTCCTTTTGCAAATTTACAAATAAATCAGATATATTATTCCCTTCAACCTACATATTTTTCCCTTCAACCTACATATTTTTCCAAAAACAACAAAACAACTATTGCCATAAACACAACAGCCCAAACAAATAGAATGAAACGCACATAACCAAAGAAAGGCCATCCATAAATGGACAGCCTTCCTTTCTTATCAGTGTAGCCTAAACGTTAATACTTGCGTTCGGCTTTTTGGGCATTATAGAATATTTTAAATGCACCAGAGTTACGCAACTCCTGTTTGATGTCGCTTATCAAACCCATTCTTGTGTCTTGGTCGGCCTTGATAGAGAAGGTGACGAAAGGACGGTCAGCATCGACGCGCGACTGCAATTCGGTTTCCACATACAGAGGAATATCCGAAACTTCAGCAATCTGGTCGTTCAACTGAATACGCGATTCAGTACCATACTTCTTCTGCATATCGCCCACCATAGGAGTACCGACATTGATATAACTGACAAGACTTTTCTTTTGCAGCTTGATCGTCTCGGTAGCCTTAGGCACTTTGATAGTCACATACAATGAGCTTTCACGCATTGTTGTAATTGTCATGAAGAAGAACAGGAGCATGAAGATAATGTCGGACATCGAGCCCATGTTAAGGCCGGGAGTCTCTTTTGCTTTTTTACCTGTAAAACGTGCCATTATTTTCTTTCTCCTATCTTTGTAGGCTCAGCCTCGGAAATAGCAATAGGAATTGCTTGGTCGATGGCGTCAGCCTGGGGTTCGGTAAGGTCGGCATATTTGCGGCCGAATTTTTCTTGAGAGAGTTCATTGCGCATCTCGTCAACAGCAGCGGTCAGCTCGTTCTGCACGGCGATATACATGTCGTACGAAGTACCGCGGTCGTTCTGCAGCGAAATCACACCTTTTGAAATCTGCATCGAGCCCAGCAAGGGAATTTCCTGAGTAAGCTTTTCAGGCATCTCCGGATCGTTGTTGGGGTTGCCGAGAAACTCTTTGGCACGCTCTTTCAGATCTCTCACATCACCATACTCTCCATTGAAGAGCAGCTGGTCATGACTGTTGATTTTCACCACGAAGATATTGCGCTTTTTAATCTCAGGCGGTTTTTCCTGATTAGGCGGCAGTGGCGGCGGCAAACGACGTGCAATACCCTGATCTGTGTTGATGTTGGAGACCAGCAGGAAGAAGGCCAACAACAAGAACGAGATGTCGGACATTGAACTGGTGTTTAAGCCAGGTGTTTTTCTTCCCATAGTAAATTATTTTTTCTTGTTAGATTTGGGCATCACTTCAGTCACCAAGATTGACAAAGCAGCTCCTATCACAATGATATAAACCAGGATGCAGGCAGCACCAATCAGTTTGGATGCGCCAACCGACAGGCCGTGCTTGTCGAGCAGTGCGGCGGAAACGTCGTTGCCGTTGGCCAGCAGGAACGAAACAACCAACAATGCCACAATCACAATCAAAAGGATAAGGAACTTCTTGAGATAGCCTTTCTCTTCTCTGAAACGTGCAAAAAGCTTTTTGCAAAGAAACACAACAATAGCACAGAGGGCAACACCAATCAGGATAACCAGCATCCAGAAGGCAATATCGAAAGCCACAGAATTGCTGTTACCCAACTCAGTGATGCCTTGCATAATGTGTTTCGGGTCGGACCCCAAGGCGAACAATACGGCCAAAATGGAAGCCACAATGCTCAGTCCCAAGAGTACCAGAGTCAATATTTTATCAGTTTTCTCTTTCATAACAGTTTAAGGATTTTAGTTTGTAATTATTATTAAAGATTCCTTATAACTATTATTTCTTGTTCTTGACGAGGATGTCCATGAAGGAGATAGAACCATCTTCCATCTGGGCAACAAGGCTCTCGATTTTGGTGAGGATGTAGTTATAGAAAATCTGAAGGATAATGGCAACGATAAGACCGAAGATGGTTGTCAACAGAGCCACCTTCATACCACCGGCAACAACCGTCGGGCTGATATCACCGGCAACCTCGATATCGTCGAATGCCTGAACCATACCAACAACGGTTCCGAGGAATCCAAACGAAGGAGCCAGAGCGATAAACAGGGCAATCCAAGTCATGTTGTTCTCCAAGCGGGCCATCTGTACACCACCGTAAGAGGTAACGGCTTTCTCTACATTGTCAAGACCCTCGTTCACACGGTCAAGACCCTGATAGAATATTGAAGCCACAGGACCACGGGTGTCGCGGCAAAGATCTTTTGCACCAGCATAGTCACCTTTCTGAACATGCTCCTCAATGCCTTCGAGGAGTTTCTGCACATTGGTGGTAGCCATGTTCAAATAGAGGATACGCTCGATAACCAGAGCCATACCGAAGATAAGGCACAGCAACACAGGGGTCATCCAGCCTGCACCACCCTGAATATACTTCTCTTTCAACATCTGATGGAAAGACTTGGTCTCTTCCACAGGTGCAACTGCGGTGGTTTCCATTTCCTCTGCGGGAGCTTCGACCACTGCGCTGTCGGTGGTCTGCTCGTCAACTTGAGCGGTTGCGGCGGGGTCAGCTTGGGCAGCCTGATCCTGAGCCATGACACCATTGAGATTGGTGAATGTCAATAATGCAACAATTGACATCAAAGCAATTACTTTTTTCATGATTTAATTTAATGAGTTGATTATAAATTAGTAAATTTGTTTTTGTTTGTAATCAATATTTCTGCAAATATACACTATTTTTCTAAAACAGAGAGAAAAAGTTTATTTTTTTTATTTTTTACGTCCCAGCAAAGCCTCCGTAAGCTCCCGCAAAGGGCGTTTCTGAGCCTCTTCCACCCTTATTGCATCCAGATGCCGGCGGGCACTCTCAAACTCTGTTTCAATGGCCTCCTCCACCTTCTCTTTGATGTTCAGACCAGCGTAAATATTCAATACACTTGCCACCTTTTCATCGTCGTTGCAATCCGTAGTGGCGAACCATTTTTTCAACTCTTCACGTTCCTGCATCGGTGCTACCTCTAAGGCTTTCAATATCAGATATGTCTTCTTGTTGTCACGAATATCCTGTCCCGTCTGCTTTCCGAAAACGGCCACATCGCCATAGGCATCCAGCAGGTCGTCCTGTAGCTGGAATGCCAGCCCCAGGTGGATTCCGTATTCATACAGATGGTCCACATCCTCGTCCGGTGCACCTGCATAGAGTGCACCTATTTTCAACGCCCCGGCCAACAGCACCGCTGTCTTCAGCCGAATCATCATCATATACTCCGCAATCGTGGTCTCGCTCTCACGCTCAAAATCCATATCGTACTGCTGGCCTTCACACACCTCTATTGCCGTCTCGTTAAAGCAGTTCAATATCTCCCTGAGCCTTGGGTGCTCCACTTTGAGCATATATCGCCAAGCCAGAGCAAACATCGTGTCGCCCGACAGTATAGCCGTGTTTCCGTTCCATTTTCTATACACTGTCGGCTTTCCCCGTCTCAATGGCGACTGGTCCATCAAGTCATCGTGCAGCAATGTGAAATTGTGAAACACCTCAATGCCCACAGCCGCCGACTCCGCCTGTTCCATATTGCCGCCAAACATCTGGTTGGCCGCCAGCAGCATCACCGGGCGTATGCGCTTCCCGCCAAGCCTTAAGGTATATTCTATCGGTTCATAAAGCCCCTTGGGCTCGCTTAGGAAAACCTCTCTCTCAAAAATCCCCTGCACCCGTTTCAGTAAACTCTCCATAATGTATTAGTATTTTTATAGTGAATTCTATTCATCGTTCTCCACACGTTTAGAAAGGATAGTTGATGCCGAGGTTCAGCACCACCTTCTTCCACGACCAATGTTTGTTTAACCATCTCATCCCTTCACGGTACCCCGGGTCATACAGTGGCAAAGCAACGTCCAGTCGCAAAACCATAATGGGCAGCACCAGTCGCAGTCCTAAACCCGCGTCCCAAGCTACTCCCTGCAACAGCTCATTCACATTAAAAGTCGACCTTGACGACAGTCCCCAATCGGTATAATTCCACACATTACCCGCATCGCAGAACACCGCCCCCTCGAATATTCCCACCAACGGAAACCGCGCCTCCACATTGGCCACCACCTGCACCTCGCCCAGTCCCAAAGCATAATCTACCTCGCTCGTCGTCAGCAATCCCGTTCCCAGCCGTCGCAGCGACCATCCACGCATCGTGGTGGGGCCTCCGCCAACAAACATCTTCTCATACGGCAGACCAACCGAATGCCCATAAGGCAGTCCCAATCCGGCCAATGCCCTCAACACCAACGTGCTCTTCTTTCCAAAATAGATATATCGCTTATACTCTGTCTCAAATCGCACATACTGATAGAATTCCAACGATTTAGCGTCGTCCATCCTGACATCGGTATAGCCAGTTATATTGCTTATCAGGTTAAGCACGTTGCCGGCCGTCTCCAGCGAAATATGCACATAGTCGAAATCCGATCTCACCCCTACTGTCTGGTCCGTGAAAGTATACTCATAATGCGTATTCAGCAGCACATAGTCGTTAATCATGAACAGGAACTTCAAGTCACCGGTCTGGTTAAAGAGATACAGATAATACAGGTCTCCCGAAATCAAGTGGGCAAAACTCAAATTCACCGGAAGCAGTTTATGCTGATGGCGTCTGCGATGGGTCCATGAATAACCGAACGAAGCTCCCACTCGCACCTGCTCCAGTGTCTCGTCTGTCTGTGCCGGGAAACCCTCCACCTTTGGAAGTATAATCTTTCTGAACAGATAGTTCGCGTTCAGTCCTACCAGCGTATGTGGCCTGTTGAACGACATCTGCAGGTAATGGGAAAAAGGCAGCACAAACGACGGGAGGTCCAGCGTGGTGCCAAATCCCGCCTCAAATGCCGAAAAAGTCTGATAGAAATCCGATGTCTTGCTCCCGAACACATTCTTCGGCAAATCAATCAACAAATTCCCTTCCACATTCAACATCTCCGCGCCGCCAAACAGGTTGTTGTTCTGATAGCCCAGTGTGGTGCCCACTCCCAAATTGCCGCTGGTGAAGAGATTGCCCGATTTGCCGAAATCGGAGGTATTGGTCAACTCCAGCGATAGCGACAATCTGTGTCTCGTATTGTTCAGCATCCTAATACGGGCATTCAGCAAACGGTTGGTGTCGCTACTGGCTGGCGACTCTTCGAAGTTGATATCCACATACTTGAAATTGTGCAACCCCAGCAGCGACTGTGTCGATGCCGACACCGCCCGCGGCCTGAACTGCTGGCCGCTATACAGATAAAGCGACTGGCAAATAGTTCTCGGCTTGGGCGATATAGTGCCGTTGTGCACAAAATAGTAGTCGTGCATTCCCAACCGACCTTCATAGCTGTATACCAAAGTGTCCAACCTGGCCTGCTGGCCTTCGGCCGACGACACGTTGGGATACAGATACACCTTGTCTAAATGGTATTTCTGCAGAGGCACATCCACTGCCGAATCGCCTTCCCACCGACGCTCCATTCTCACACTCACCATCACGCTCAGCAGCTCCGGGTCATAATTCGTGTCCACGTAAAAACGTATCATTTCACGCGAGGCGTAATAGTACCCCTCGTTTTTCAAGTTGGTCGCTATCCGGGTCTGCTCGGCGGTCATCAGGTCCTGGTCATAATAGCTCCCTTCTTTCAGCAGCGACTCCCCGCTCCATTGTTTCAACAGGCTGTCCAAATCCGGCTGACGGCTGAAAAAGCCCACCTCGTCTATTTTTCTACGCAACGAGGCTTTCAAGTTATAGCGCACCGTCACCCCGTCATCGCCCTCATGAATCGTGTCCACAGTCACCGTCGAGTTGAAGCATCCTTTCGTCTTCATCAGGGTTTGCAACTGCTGGGCTGTCTGCTGGGCCGCCATCGGGTTATACACCACCGGCGGCTCTCCCTGGTTACGCCAGAAGTTGGCCCATCCGCTCGAATCGTCCGGGTTGGTAGTGCAATACAGCCACAACCCCATCGGCATAAACAGGAAACGCTTGTTGGGCTGCTGATAGAAAAACTGGCTTGCCCCGCTCAGTGCGCGTTTCACCTCCGGTGTCACCTCACTGCCGTCGGTCATGGTGGCATTCAGCTGGTTATGCTGCAACAGTTTTCCTCCTTCAGGCAAATATTTCCCTACGCTGCACGAACACACAATCAATGTCCCCGCAACCATAGTCAAAAACCGTTTCAACAAACCATGCTTATTCATTCTTCTATCATTTATTTCTTTTACGAATAGCCATTTTCCGCCCTCCCGTCTCAGGGGCTCACCCGCTTCAAGTCTCTCTCCACAGCCTGCATCACCTTCTCGGTGGTACCCGTCTGGCGGTTCATATAGTTCTGCAAAGCCCCGGCGGCACGTGTATGCGCCTCACTATCGTCAAGCATGCGGTCCATCCATTTCTCCAAATCCTCATATCGTTCATACCCCAAGGCACCGCCCACGGCTATGATATCCTTTGCCTCCTGAAACTTCTCATATCTCGGTCCGAAAGCCACCGGAGTGCCCCAGGCCACAGCCTCGAGCGTGTTGTGGATTCCGCGGCCAAAACCGCCCCCCACATACGCCACTTCGGCATAGCGGTACAGCCTCGACAGCAGCCCCACATTGTCCACCACCAGCACCTGTCCGGCACCCTCTACGCCACTCTTCAACTCGGAGTATAGCGTACAGCGTTCCCGGCCAAAAAGTACCAAAACATGAGCCACCCGCTCTTCCCCAACCTCGTGGGGAGCCACAATCATCCGCACATCGCTGCCCCTATGCTCCATATACCTGTGCAGGCAATCCTCGTCGGGTTCCCAGGTGCTGCCGCACACCACCACTTTTCCCTCTCCGCTGCGCTGCAGCCATCCTTCCACCAGCGGGTCCACCTCGGCGGCAGCCACTATGGCCGCCACGCGGTCAAAACGGGTGTCGCCCGCCAGCGTGCATCGCTCCACACCGTGCCCCTTAAGCAATTCCAGCGACTCCTCGTTCTGCACAAATATGTGGGTAAAGCACCTTCTCAGATGCTTCAAGAACCAACGGCCGTACCATCTGAAGAAGTACTGGTCCGGTCGGAATATCGAAGAGTAGATATAGGTGGGCACACCCCGCAGGCTCAGCTGTTCCAAGTAGTTGAACCAGAAGTCATACTTGGCAAAAAAAGCCACCGTGGGGTGCAGCAAATTCAGAAACCGGGCGGCATTGCCCCGCGTGTCGGGCGGCAGATAGCACACAAAGTCGGCTCCCGCATAATCCTTCCGCACCTCGTATCCCGACGGCGAGAAGAACGTGACACAAATCTTATATTCCGGGTGCCGTTTCCTAAACTCCTCCAGCACCGGCCGCGTCTGCTCAAACTCTCCCAGCGACGACGCGTGAAACCACGCCGTCTTCCCCTTTCCAACCGGAGCCATCGACAGCCTTCCGAACGTCCGGCTCCACCCCTCCACCATCTTCCGCGCCTTGTCGTTGGTCAGTGCCGCCACCCGCACCCCGGTTGCATAGCATCCTATGCCCACACTGTATAGAAATCTTTTCATATATCAACACAATCAAAAGTCAATCTTTCAACAAATCCTATCACCCAAGGCAACTACTAATAGAAATAGTAGTCGTGCGATGCCTTGCCTGTCAGCGGGAACATCCAGCATATCTTCAGGCTCCAAATCCAGTCAAAATACCGGTTCCGGTCCTTCCCCTGCAGCCCGACGGAATAGTCTATCACATAATCGCGCGTCGACCAGGTCCAGCACTGCTTCACCTCCAGTCCCACATACAAGTTCATCAACGTGCGCTTATTGTTCATATACCAAAAGCCCACCCCCTCGGTCAGCGTAAAACCGTGCCGCTGGTGGTCGTACAGCAACGCCATATCGTTCTCCAGCTGGGGTGCATGATCCTGGTTGAGCATAAAAATGGTCTGCTGCCGCAGATAGCCTGCCCGCATCATAGTCAATATACCCGAATTGGGGTTCTTCTCGGGCACCAGTGCAAACACACGTCCGCCACCCGCCTCAATCGAGAACCCGCGGTTGGAACAAGTGGCAGTGGCATCCATCCCGCCCGACCCAATTATCAAACCCTCACTCGTATACACACTCCCCATACGCACCGTGCGGTTCTTCAAGTTGTTGCCTGCGAACCACATATTCCCCTCACCCATCAAAAGCCAGTTGCTCTTGAACTTATATATCACATCCAACCCCACATTCATCCACGGGGCCGAATACAGGTCGCTCATCCGCAACCCCTCCACCGCGCTCCCGTTGGCAGCCGTTGCCTTCGAAAGGGCGTTGCTCGGAGCCATCATCCCCACACTGAAACCGATAATCGGACACTCCAGCGTATCATTCTTCAAGTCCAGCTGGGCCATTGCACCGCCGTTTCCGGCAACCGCAAGCACACACAACAACAATACCCTTCCAAATAATTTTTCTCTGATTTTCATCGTCAATGATATTAATTTTGTATCTTTGCAACTCCGAAACGGACACCCGTTTCAAAATGCAAAGTTACGCAAATAATTTGAAATACAACGAAAAAAATTCAAAAATCGAAACATAAAAACCCTATCGTGATATGGCAAAAGATTTTGTAAAGCGTTCAGAAAACTACTCCGAATGGTACAACCAACTCGTTGTCCGCGCCGATTTGGCCGAAAACTCCGCCGTTCGCGGATGCATGGTCATCAAACCCTATGGCTACGCCATCTGGGAAAAAATGCAGCGTGCCCTCGACGACATGTTCAAAGCCACCGGCCACCAAAACGCTTACTTCCCCCTCTTCATCCCCAAGTCGTTCCTCAGCCGTGAAGCCGAGCATGTAGAAGGCTTCGCCAAAGAATGCGCCGTCGTTACCCACCACCGCCTCATGAACAACCCCGACGGTACAGGTGTCGTCGTCGACCCCGCCGCACGCCTTGAAGAAGAGCTCATCGTCCGCCCCACCTCCGAAACCATTATATGGTCCACCTACAAGAACTGGATTAAATCCTACCGCGACCTCCCCATCCTCTGCAACCAGTGGGCCAACGTAGTGCGCTGGGAAATGCGCACCCGCATGTTCCTCCGCACAGCCGAATTCCTCTGGCAGGAAGGCCACACCGCCCACGCCACACGTGAGGAAGCTGAAGAAGAAGCACGCCGCATGCTCGACGTCTATGCCGACTTCGCCCAGAACTGGATGGCCGTACCCGTCATCAAAGGTGTAAAATCGCCCAACGAACGCTTCGCTGGTGCCCTCGACACCTACTGCATCGAAGCCATGATGCAGGACGGCAAAGCCCTGCAGGCCGGCACCTCCCACTTCCTCGGACAGAACTTCGCCAAAGCCTTCGAAGTCCAGTTCCTCAACACCCAGAACCAACTCGAGTACGTCTGGGCCACCTCCTGGGGTGTCTCCACTCGCCTTATGGGCGCACTCATTATGACCCACAGCGACGACAACGGCCTCGTACTCCCGCCCAAACTCGCACCCATCCAGGTGGCCATCGTCCCCATCTGCAAAAACGATGAACAAATGGCCGAACTCGACGCCCACATCGCTCCCCTCATCGACCAGCTCCGCGCCAAAGGCCTCACCGTGAAATACGACAACCGCACCGAATACAAACCCGGCTGGAAATACAACGAATACGAATTCAAAGGCGTGCCCGTACGCCTCGCCATCGGCCCCCGCGACCTCGAGAACGGCACTTGCGAAGTGTGCCGCCGCGACACCTTGGAGAAAATCACCATGCCCATCGAAGGCATCGCCGACCACGTACTCCAACTCATGGACGACATACAGCACTCCCTCTTCCAGCGCGCTGCCGACTTCCGCGCCGCCAACACCCGCCCCGTCGACACTTGGGAGCAATTCCAGGAAGAAATAGAAAAAGGCGGATTCCTCCTTTGCCACTGGGACGGCACCACCGAGACCGAAGAGCGTATCAAGGAGCTCACCAAAGCCACCATCCGCTGCATCCCCTACGACGCCCCCGAAGAGGAAGGCCGCTGCATCCTCACCGGGCAGCCCTCCCACCGCCGCGTCATCTTCGCCAGAGCCTACTAACGTTTAGAGGTAAGAACTAAGAAGTAAGAATTTGAATGTGTTAACGTGTTTTTGAATGTGTTAACGTGTTAATGTGTTAATGTGTTAGTCGCTGACGCATCAAAGATTAACGAATTAACGAATTTACGAATTTACGAATTCATTGAATGTGTTAATCAATTGACTCACGAATTAACGAATTAACGAATTCATTTTAGTTCTTAGTTCTTACTTCTTACTTCAAAAGGCGGCAGCCAACGCTAACCTCTAACCCCTAACCTCTAATCTATTTACTTCTTTAGTTTAATCGTCAGGCCGAGGGTGAGGTTGAGGGGGTCGTAAGGAAAGAGAGCAGGGCTGTCCCATCTGTTCCGAGGAGCCAAATAACAGAAGGCAAGTGCAATGCTGAACTTAAAGTGCTCCCATCCTACTCGGACTTGAGCAGTAGGTTCGAGCAGGAGGTGGTTGGATGGCATTAGTCCTGGGAGGTAAATGATAGAGGGGTCAATGCGCTGTAGGTCGCTGTGGAGCAGTCCTGCCTTCAGCGCGAAGCCAATGTCGAGGTGTTTGTTAGCAAGGTTGTTCCAGCCATAGTCGGCCTGAGCGTAATATAGCTGGTAGTTGCCTATGGCACCTTCGCCAGGGGCGGGGTCGTGGTATTGTTTGCCGTGTCCCCAGCCAAAACCGCCGTAGAGTTCCAGCACACCACTCCCGATGGGACGGTACCATCCTGCCATGCCTTGGGCATAGTATTTGTGGTCGAACCCGTAAGAGCAGGAAATGGCTGTGGCCAGATGGTCGGTGATGCCGACTGAGAGATTGCCTTGGGCGTGGACAAGCGAGATGCTGCCGCCCAGGTTCACCATGTCACGATGGTCGATAAGGGGGATATCGGACCCTTGAGGGGTATAGACTCCGCAGCTAGCGGCTAGAAGCGAAAGAATTAGAGAAAAGTTCAAGGCTGAGAATTTCATGGTAAAATTGTGTTTATCCTTATATATAGACGCAAAACAGCCCAATTTCTTACATGAGGTGCAAAAAAAATATACTCAGTGGGCAGGGTAAATATGTTTATGAAGAAAGGCGTATAATTTGTAAGCGGCTCTCATGTCGGGAGGGAATTCTCTTACTTGTCCGAATGCGCTTCCGCATAAGAGAGTGATAAGAATTAAAAGAGTTGCTTTTTTCATAGACTGCTAAATTTTCGGAGTATTAATCGAAGGCCAATGTCGTCGGAACGAGAGTTGCTCTCATGGGTGTCGCGGTGGGTGACGCGCAGGTCGCAGGGGGCGGAGAGGTAGCAGCCGCCTTTGACCACTCATGGATTGTCGCCAGGGACCACCTCATCGGGGGCGGCTCCAAAGGGTCGGAAAGCATCGCTACACCATTCATACACGTTGCCGCTCATGTCGAAGAGGTTGCCTCCATTGGAGCTCAGGGTGCCGTCGCAGTTGTGGGGTTTTCCACTAGAGTTTGCCGCGAACCATGCGACTGATGCGGGGTCGTCGCTGCCGGCATACTTGTATTTCTGTTGTTTGCGACTTGCACGGGCAGCCCTCCCACCGCCGCGTCATCTTCGCCCGCGCCTACTAAGGCCGCCGTTTGCAATACACCCATCCGGGCTATGGACTCCATACATGCAGTCCATAGCCCGTTTCTCTTTCCATTCCCTATCCTCTACCGTTTCCTTTCCTCCTTCCACTCATTCCCCATCTGTCTGTTTCTCATTAACCCAAATTCAATAACACAATGCTGCACAATCCACAACACACCATTGCCAAATGCCCCTCCCCTACTCCACGTCCCCTTCTGCCATCCGACACTTCCAGCAACATCCCTTCCCACTATTAACCCACAAGTCCGACACAACCAATCCCATCATACTGAAATGAATACCACAACAAGCAACTCATCTCATCCCGCATTCAATCCGGTCTCCCTCTCCCTTCATTCTCCATTAGAGGACTTCTATTAATCACCTACGAGAGGTGAGACAATTAATAACACGGTACAAGCCGAAGGCGCAGTGCCGTGATACTCAGACCCCAGAAAACTGCGTCCCGAAGGGACGCGACATAAATAACAGAATGTGTAGAACCAACCATTGTATCATCCTTCGCTGCAGGTTAGGATGGGGTTCGTTATTTCAACGGTATTTCAACGGTATTTCGACGTTTTTGGAGCGTTAAACTACTGTAGAAGTATTGTGGAACCAGCGGAGGAAAGGCGGAGGAATAGCGAACACGGGGCAAACTTGCGGCCAAGTGATGGATTGATTTTCATAAATTTAATAGGTATTGGTATCGATACCAGGATGAGACGGGAGGGGATTGGGGAAGGACGGGGACAGGTTGAAAATCGTGTAGCGTGTTGCGGGGGTGGGGAATAAGGGGCTGGTTGATTGTAACGCGAGGGGATTATCAGTTGTGTATGGGGGCGTTAACTGCTGTTCAACGGGGCTATTGGGGACGGGTCGGGAGGCGGTTCGGGAAGGTTGGGGAAACTTTTTTCGACAAAAAAGTTGTCGGGTTGTGAAAAAAAACGTATTTTTGCATTTTGTAGCAGTTGCAAAGTGATTATTGGAATTAAAGTTTATTACACTTATTTCCAACCGCTTGCAAAACTATTGCCTTTTACATGGGCACCTATTTACGGTTACCGCCTGCGTGGAGGGGCAATCATTATTAACCGAAAAAACAAGAACATTATAAACAAAAAAACGACTATACAATGAAACACACCCGTCTTTCTAACCGTTTGCTGATAATCATATCAGTGGCTCTTGCCGCCAGCACGCTCACGGGCTGCAAGGAAACGCGTAATCTGCTTTCGTACAAAGGATAGGAGCAAACCATGCAACTGATTGCCGACGACCTCGCCTCCCAGGGCTACCAACAATCGGGCATGGAACAAACCACCAGCAACGAAATAGTTGTTGACGAAACGATTACCCACTACAACAGATACGGCAACAAAACGGGGTTCAGCCAGAAGATGGCTAACAACTTCTATTACCACAACCGCTACTCGTTTACCGACTCTACAGGCAACCAGGTGCAGTATGCAATGGCCTATAAGACCATGGCTTACGAAGGCAATGTGTATGTGACAGAGTGCGTGCAGGAAGGATGCAGCACCTCCAATCCCAAGGACTTTGCCCAGGTGTGCGGCCCCAACGGCACGGTGAACCGCATATACAACAACATGCGCACCGACTCGCAGGTGGAGATGCTCGACACCGGCAACACCACCCTGCTGGCATCGGGCGTACTGGTGGTTCTGGCCATCGTGGTGGGCCTGGTGGGCTTGATTGCTGATTAAAAAAAACATCGAGACATAAAGGGTGCGGGCTTCAGTGCCCGAACCCGTCAATTATCAACCAATAAAAGAAAGGGGGGCACCCATGATTGAGACTATACAATACAAGTCTTTAAAATGGCAACATATCACCAATCCCACCGAGGAGGAGTACCGCTACCTGCTCGAGGAATACCAGTTCCACCCCTTGGACATTGAGGACTGCCGGGGCAACACCCAGCGACCCAAGATTGACGAATACGACGACTACTATTTCCTCATCCTGCACTTCCCCTATTTCGACAAAGGGAACAAATTCATCCGCATTCGCGAGGTGAAGATATTCTGGGGCAAGGACTATATCATTACCATAGGCAAGGCCCACTGGGTGGTGAAAAAACTGTTTGAGGAGATGCAGGAGGACCTGCAGGACGACGACGAGGACGTGAAAGAGAAACTCTCGTCGAGCGACCTTCTGCTGTACCACATTCTGGACCGCCTTATGCTTGAGACATACACCCTCATCATGCGTGTGGGTTCGGAGGTGGACCTGATAAACTACGACATCTTCAACAAGCGGGCAAGGAGCATTATTGAATTGATTTCCATCACCCGGCGCAACATCATTCTGCTGAACACCACATTCAAACCCCAACTGCGCGTGCTGCACATGTTTGAAGGCGGTACCATCAAAGGCTTTGTGGACCCCGAGGTGCTCGACATGGAAGACTACTGGGGCAATATCCTGGACCAATACCAGAAGATGTTCGACTCGATTGAAGACTACGGCGAATTGATTGAGGGTCTTTCCAAGACGTTCGACTCGTTGCAGGCCAACCGCACCAACGAGATTATGAAGGTGCTCACCTACTTCTCCACCACCATGATGCCGCTGACTGTGGTGACCGGAATGTTCGGCATGAACGTGGACTTCCCGTTTGTGACCAACGTGACGGCATTCTGGATTATAATAGGCGTGATGGTGGTAATCACCACGTTGCTGATTGTATATTTCTATCGGCGAACCAACAGGTAGCCGACAAAGCAGGGTTGCCGCTTAGTGCCATAAGGGGCAACCCTGCCCATTAACCCCCAAAGCGGATAGACACTTATAGGGAGACACCCGACGGGTGCCGTGGGGATGCCGTGGGGATGAGATAGAAGAGTAATTAATTATGGCGTATAGGTCAAATTGCAGGATGATTTTTTGTACTTTGTCACAATAGGTCAAATTGCAGGATGGCCGAATGAAAAAAGTTTTGTATCTTTGCCGCGCAGTCTGAAGCATAACGGGGCTCTGCTGGGGAGCAACCCCGTGAGGAATAAGACTGCGGTGAATGACGACAAGTCATGCGTGAAACGGCTGCTTGTAAAGAGGCGGCCGTTTCCTTTTTATGACATATAGAAGTCCTTTTCAGTCCATTATAGTGCAGCTGTGGAAAAAATGCGCTTTGTTGAAAACTTTTTGGGGATTGGTATAGTTTTTTTTCATATCTTTGTAAATCGTATCTCATCGTACGAGAAAGCATTAAGTAATTGATAATTAAATAAAACAATATAGTATATTATGGAGATAACAGGTACATTATTGACCATTCTTCCCGAAACACGGGGAGAGAGCCAACGCGGGCCATGGGTGCGTGGCGGATTTGTGATAGAGACCGGCGGAGAATACCCACGCAAAGTGGCGTTCACCACCTTTGGCGAGGAGCGTTTGGCAATGATTAAATCAATAGCGCTCAACACCCCGGTGATAGTGAATTTCAATCCCGAATCGAGAGAATATGAAGGACGTTGGTACACAGACTTGCGTTGCACACGAGTGCAGACCTACGTGCCTGGACAGATGCCCCCACAGACCCAGGGTTACGGAGCATGGCCTCCCGCACCCCCTGCAGGGATGATGGGTGTTCCCACGGGAATGCCCGGTGGAGTAGTTCAGCAACCCGCCCCCGCAGCTCCCGGACAGGCAGCAGCTCCGACTCAGCCCTCACAGCCCTTTGCCGCACCCCTATCACCCGAAGAGGATTTGCCGTTCTAAGTTGGGCAATTACAACCAGGATTTAGATTATGACTTCGACAACAGAAGTAAAGAAAGCATTACGCAAACAAATAAGGGCGGCGAAAAATGCCGTCCCTTTTTGTGAGAAACTGAGCCGGTCGGAAACACTCATGGCACAGGTGGAGAAGCTGGAACAATTCCAGAATGCCCACACAGTGCTGCTGTACTGGTCGATGGACGACGAGGTGCAGACACACGATTTTGTCAACCGATGGTATAAAGAGAAGCGGCTGCTGTTGCCTTGTGTGGACGGCGATGACCTGCGGCTGAGACAATACACCGGTCCGGAATGTATGCAAGCCGGCGAGCAATTCGGCATAGGAGAACCCACGGGACCGGAATTCACCGACCTGGAAAGCATAGACATGATAATAGTGCCGGGGGTTGCTTTCGACAGCGAGGGCAACCGGATGGGGCGTGGCCGTGGTTTCTACGACCGGCTGCTCTCCACCACACCCAATGCCTTCAAGGTGGGTGTGGCTTTCGGATTCCAGATGGTGGAGCAGGTGCCTACCGAGCCTTTCGACATCAAGATGAATAAAGTAATACACGAATAGCCATGTTTGAAGTAGAGAAACCACGCCGATTCCATTACGAGCCCCGTTTCTACGACCCTGAGAAAGAGAAATGGGAAGCCCTGAAAAAGAAGTACTCCATAGAGCAGGAGAAAAAAGCCAGCGAGGCAGCCGACACCGACAAAGAAGAGGGTGCCGGTGACGCTGATTTGGACTATTTTGAGCGCAAGGTGCGAACCATGGATTCGGAGAAACGCCAACGCCAGTCGAAGCTGACAGTGATGGACCTTTTCCGCAAGCGGGAAATGCCCACTTTCAACTATCAGCCCCGCTTCAGCGGAACCGCTACCGACACGACCACCGAGAAAAAGGAAGACATGCCCGTGGACGACACTTTGACCGAGAAATACCGCCAGGCCAAACGACAGATAAAGATAAAGCGGCGTTTCGACATTTCGGACACGAACTACATGAAGCCCGTCTCAGGCACAAAGATTATTCTGTATTGCTTTATCGTGTTCCTCCTGTTGTCGCTGATATTCTCATTTTAAGTCATCGCAAATACTCCCGCTGCACATTGCCGAAACAATGCCTATAGGCATCAGTTTTGTGGTTTCATGGTGATTGCCAATTATGTGCCTATGGGTTTTGCAGCACCCAATTCCACCCAACGACACAACTACAACACGGATTTGAGCAATCCACAAATAGTATTTGTATCATAACATAGGGGCAAGAAAAGCAGGCACGGCAGAGAGGCAATGGCACGTGGGAAATAGTTGGAAGACTAATATAATATATATTTATACTGCATGATTCAAAATAAAACTGTATATTTGCAAAAAAATAAAGCATGCTTGTAAACGTATTAAAATCTAAAATACATAGAGTTACAGTTACCGAGGCCAACCTTGACTATATCGGCAGCATCACTATTGACGAGGCTTTGATGGAAGCCAGCAACATTATTGAGAACGAAAAAGTTGACATATACAATATCACCAATGGAGAACGCATCAGCACCTACGCCATCAAGGGAGAGCGAGGTAGCGGCGTGATTGGCATAAACGGAGCCGCGGCCCACAAAGTGGGTGTTGGGCACCTGGTGATTATTGCCTCCTATGCCATGATGGACTTTGAAGAGGCCAAACAATGGCATCCCACAGTCATATTCCCCACCGACAACAAGGTATAATAAAACTATATGGGCGAGACCGAAAATAAAGCCAGTGTGAAGCGGAAACGATGGGGCAACATAGTGAAGCTCATAGTGTTTCTGGGCATTGGTTTTTTATTCATCTACCTATTCCTGCTGAAACTGGAGCCGAGCCAGAAAAAGGCCATCTGGGACTCGTTTGTGCATGCCGACTACTGGTGGGTGACCGCCACAATGGCTGCATGCCTGCTGAGCCACTTTGCAAGGGCGTTGCGCTGGCGGCTGCTGTACGAGCCCATGGGACAAGTACCGGGACTGAACAACACTTTTGGATCGGTGGTAGTGGCCTATATGGCCAACTTGGTATTTCCCCGTCTGGGCGAAGTGATGCGTTGTGCCACACTACGCACCAGCGAGGACATTCCCATCGAGAAGTCGCTCGGCACGGTGGTGACCGAACGCGCAGTAGATATACTGGCATTCGGCATAATAGTGCTGGTGGGACTATTAGCCATGTATGGGCAAGCCAAGGAATGGCTCTACGGGGTGCTGACCGAGAAGAGTGCAAGCCTGCCCGGAATGGCTGTGCTGGGGGTAGTGGCAGTAGTGCTGCTGGTGGTTGTGGTGCTGGTATACCGAGCCCTGAGAGGTCGACTGCTGAAATACAAAGCCTTTGAAAAGATTGACTCTATCATAGTGGGCGGACTGGATGGCTTGAAAAGTATTTTCCACCTCAAGAAACGCTCGTTAGTGCTGTTCATTGTATACAGCATCGTTATATATCTGCTGTACATAGCTGGCGGAATGCTTATAATGAAAGCCTTCCCCGAGACCCATTTATTGGGGTTCGGGGCAGCCTTTGTGCTGTATCTGTTCGGCTCGGTGGGAATGACCATATCGCAAGGAGGACTTGGAGCCTATCCTGTGCTGGTGTGGCAGGCGTTGGCCTTGTATGGCATCAGCGAGACCGTGGGGTTGGCCGTGGGTTGGCTCCTGTGGTCGTCACAACAAGTGATAGTGCTTGTGGTAGGACTGGTATATTTGATTCATTTCTCAATAGCAAACAAAAAAGATAAGTAATATGGAACACACACGTTGTCTGATTATTGGTTCAGGTCCGGCGGGCTATACCGCTGGCATTTACACTGGTCGTGCCGACCTCCATCCGCTGCTGTACGAAGGCGGCCAGCCGGGAGGTCAGTTGACCATCACCACCGAGATAGAGAACTTTCCGGGCTACCCTCAGGGCATATCGGGAACAGCTATGATGGCCGACCTCAAGGCTCAGGCCCAGCGTTTCGGCACCGAAGTGCGTCAGGGCAGAATAGAGAAAGTGGACTTCTCGAAACGTCCCTTTATTTGCAAGGATGACCACGGCAACGAGATTGAGACCGAGACAGTGATTATTGCCACCGGTGCCTCGGCTCGATGGCTTGGAATCGAAAGCGAGAAGCGTCTGTACGGACAGGGCGTGAGTGCCTGCGCCACTTGCGACGGCTATTTCTACAAGGGGATGGACGTGGCAGTGGTAGGCGGTGGCGACACTGCCTGCGAAGAGGCCAACTACCTGTCTACCCTCTGCAACAAAGTGTATCTGATACACCGTCGCAACGAGCTCAGAGCCTCGAAGGCCATGCAGCAGCGCGTGCTGTCAAACCCGAAGATTGAAATGATTTGGGATTCGACCACCGAAGAGATATGCGGCGACGATTTGGACGGTGTTACTGGAGCCAACCTGAAGAATGTGAAAACCGGAGAAACTCGCCATATCGATATAGCCGGATTCTTCGTCGCCATTGGCCATTCGCCCAACACAGCCTTTCTCGAAGGACAGGTGGAACTGGACGAACAGGGATATATCCGCGTTGCTAATCCCTCGAGCGCAACGAATGTGCCGGGTGTGTTTGCCGCCGGCGATGTGTGCGACCCCAACTACCGCCAGGCCATCGTAGCTGCTGGCAAAGGATGTGTGGCCGCCATGGATGTGGAACGGTTCCTTCAAAACAACTAAGCCTACCATGAGACTCGAGACCTCGCTCCGCAGGATGGCACGATGGATGCGACAAGGATGCATCGTGCTATTCCTGTGTGCATGTCAGGTGTGGGGACAGGTTGATGTAAACGGTATGCCGGGAATGCCTACCGTAAACCCAAACAATGCCAACCAGGCCAGCCTCAACCTCCCTCCCGACAGCTCAAAGAGTGCGGACTCTACCAAGATGGAAGGACTAAGCGGGATAGAGTATCACATCGACGTGCCCGACAGCGTGCTGCAGGGAGCTGTGTTTGCTTTCCATAGAAAGGCACAGCAAATCAAAATCATGGAATTCGAACACCCGCAGTTCACTCCCACCGGTGCCCAATTCAGCGACCGGCTGGATGCCTTGAATGGCGACTATTTCCTCACGGTGACCGAACTGGGGCACCCCCACCTTTCGGTATTCCCGTCATTTGTGGTGCAGCCAGGGTTGGTATATCGGAAAAATGTCTTTCCCGGATTCTACAAGACTCCCGACAACGTGAAATTCTATCATGTAAAGAACCCCTATACCCTTCTCTCTTACAACAGTTCTCTTAACAAGGACTACCAGCTGCATGTCACCCATTCCCAGAACATAATGGAGCGGTGGAATTACGCGCTGGACTATCATCTTATCAGTCCGACGGGGCAGTTCACCAATAGCTCCGCCACCGACCACATATTTGATTTCAATACCAACTACTACTCTTCCGACGCCCGCTACCAAGTGTCGGGAGGTTTTATTTGGCAGCGTATGGTCTTGGGCGAGAACGGTGGTGTATCAAACGACGACACCTACGTAAACAAGCGCATCAGCAACATGGGCGGTGTGCCGGTGATGTTCAACAACCTCCACAGCCTCACCAACGACCGCACCGTGTTTGTCAAACAGTCGTGGAACACCGTGCGTCAGTTTGTGTGGTATCGTCCCATCAAACAGAAGTATATTGACACCATTACCGAGTACGACACCATCAAAACCGCCCGCTTCGATGTTGAGAAAAACGACACCGTGTACAGCGATTCTTTAAAAGCCAACATCCGCTATGAGGTCCGCGACACCATCGTGGGCTACGACACCATTCAGCCCTACGAGCCTCATGTGTACAACACCGGCGTGTTAGCCCTCGACATGCAGTGGGACAAACAGAAATACCGCTGTGGCGACTCTATCATGTATCACCGCCTGTCGGCAAGCCTGTATTGGAGCAACGATGCCTATATGGACCGCCGCTGGCGTAATCCGTTAAAGATTTATGGAGGTGTGCGTCCCGAGATATCGTGGCTGCGGCTGGAAGAGGATTACAACCCGGCTTTCATTCGCCGAGTGGCGTTATATCCTTTTGGAAGAGTTGAATTCAGCCCCTGGGCAGCCACGGAGCTGAATGTGTATGCCGAGGCGGCTGTCGACATGTCGGAATACAACCTCGATGCCCGGCTGCAGTTTCCTATGCGCGACACCCTGGGCAACACCCTGCGAAACCTGACCTTGCGAGCTGTGGTGCAGGCCCATAAGCCGGAATTCATCTACTACGCTCAAACCTACCACCAGGAGATAACTGCCTCCGACGACTTCAAGTCGGTTGGTGTGAGAATGATCGAGGCCGACTTCAAGCAAGGGGACTTGCTCAAGGTGTATGCTTCCGTTCAGCAGGTAAGTCACAACATCTGGTTCCAGCAAAAAGGCGAAGACGATAAATTGATACCCCACCAAACCGACAGCGGTGCACTGCTCATGCAGTTGCGTGTGAATCTGAACCTCAAGGTAACCTCCTGGCTGCACTACGATATGCAGCAACATGTGCAATACAGCAGCGACCAAAACCAGATACGCGTGCCGCTGTTTGCCAGCAAAAATTCCATCTATGCCGATTTCAAACTCTTTAACAACGTATTGCGCACCCAGATTGGATTCGACATAAGGTATCACACCAAATTCAAAGCCGACGGCTACGACCCCTTGCTGGGTGTGTTTTTCAAACAGGACAAGATCGAGGTGGGCAACTATCTGTGGGCCGACTTCTTCATCAACCTTCAGGTGAAACGTGCCAGCATCTACGCCAAGGCGGGGCACTTCAACAGCTTCTTGGAGTCTCATAGCTACTACCTCCTACCCCACTACCCCGCCAACCAGTTTGGTTTCTATTTCGGCCTCACGTGGAAATTCTTCGACTAATCGCAACACAATAGAATAAATCACAATAAAACATTAAAACATTATTATTATGACACTTCTTGAACAAATCCGTTCCAAAGCCAAAGCAGCCGGCAAAACCATAGTGCTGGCCGAAGGTACTGAAGAAAGAACCCTCAAAGCAGCCGATATCATTCTGGCCGAAGGTATAGCCCGTCTTATACTGCTCGGCAACGAAGCCGAAATCAAAGGTCTAGCCAAAGAGTGGGGTCTTAAAAACATCGACAAGGCCACCATCATCGACCCCGAAACCAACCCCAAAAGAGAGTACTACGCTCAAATGCTCTGCGAAATCCGCAAGAAGAAAGGCATGCAGATGGACGAAGCCATGAAGCTGGTGGCCGACCCCTTGTATCTGGCTTGCATGCTCATCAAGAACGGCGATGCCGACGGCGAAGTGGCTGGTGCCCGCAATGCCACCGGCGACGTGCTGCGTCCCGCCTTCCAGATTGTCAAGACCCTTCCCGGCGTCAGCGTCGTCAGCGGTGCGTTCATCATGATTCTTAAAGACACCACCTACGGTGAGAACGGCATGTTCGTCTTCGCCGACTGCGCTGCCACCCCCTGTCCCACCGCCGAGGAGCTTGGTCAGATTGCCGTGGTTTCCGCTCAGACCGCCAAGGCCATTGCCGGTTTCGAAGATCCCCGTGTCGCCATCCTCAGTTTCTCCACCAAAGGCAGCGCCAAGCACGAATTGGTCGACAAAGTGATTGAGGCCACCCGTGTGGCTCATGAACTCGACCCCAATGTGCATCTCGACGGCGAACTCCAGGCCGATGCCGCCATCGTTCCCAAAGTGGGTGCCAGCAAAGCCCCCGGCAGCGACATCGCAGGCAAGGCCAACGTCCTTGTATTCCCTGACCTTCAGAGCGGCAACATCTGCTATAAACTTGTCCAGCGTCTTGCCGGTGCCGAAGCTGTAGGTCCCGTCATGCAGGGCATGGCCGCTCCCATCAACGACCTCAGCCGTGGCTGCAGTGTCGAAGATGTTGTCAATGTTGTGGCTATCACCGCCACCCAGGCCGCTTCCAAAAAGTAATCTTTTTAATTCGTTAATGTGTGAATGTGTTAACTTGCAAATCGACTAACACATTCACACGTTAACACATTAACGAATTAACACATTAAAAAACATGCGTATCCGGTACCTCAAACTGAAACACTGGCTTATTGCCCTGGCTGCCGCAGCCTTGGGCATGAATATCAGTTGTGAGATGCCTGTCGAATACGGCACCCCTGAGGCTACCTACCACGTCAAAGGCACTGTCACTGCTCCTAATGGCAGTTCAGTGTCCGGAATAAAGGTTTCACATCGCTGGAGCTATCATAGTGACTATAGTTCCCCTCTCGACACCACCGATGAGCAAGGGAATTATAAAGCCACTTTCAACAGAGTTTGCCTTGACTCTATCCGGCTTACCTTCTCCGATATTGACAGCAACGAAAACGGCAGCTACCGCGACACCTCTCTGGTAGTCCCCACCCATGACATACATCTCTCGGGTGGCGACGGTCATTGGTATCAAGGCGAAGGCAATGTGAATGTAAATGTCACGCTTACTCCTAAATCATAATATTCAATATCACTTTATGGCAAATCAAGAAGAATTCTTCAAAAAAGTAGTATCCCACGCCAAGGAATACGGCTTCATATTCCCCTCCAGCGAGATATACGACGGCCTCGCCGCTGTGTACGACTATGGCCAGCTGGGTACCGAACTCAAAAACAACATCAAGCAATACTGGTGGCGCAGCATGGTGCAGTACCACGAGAACATCGTCGGCATCGACTCCGCCATCTTCATGCACCCACGCATCTGGAAAGCCTCTGGCCATGTGGATGCCTTCAACGACCCCCTCATCGACAACAAGGACTCCAAGAAACGCTATCGTGCCGATGTGCTCATCGAGGACCACATAGCCAAAATCGAAGAGAAAATCAACAAGGAATGCGAGAAGGCCCACAAACGCTTCGGCGACGCCTTCGACCGCCAACAGTTCGTCTCCACCAACGCCCGTGTGCTTGAACATCAGAAACAGATTGACGAAATCCGCGCCAAGTATGCCCAACTCATGAACGCCAACGACCTCGCCGGTCTCAAACAGCTCATCCTCGACCTCGGCATTGTCTGCCCCGTCAGCGGCACCCGCAACTGGACCGATGTGCGTCAGTTCAATCTTATGTTCGCCACCAAGATGGGCTCCGTCATCGACGACAGCGACACCCTCTACCTCCGTCCCGAAACCGCCCAGGGCATCTTCGTCAACTTCCTCAACGTCCAGAAGTCTGGCCGCATGAAGATTCCCTTCGGCATTGCCCAGATTGGCAAAGCCTTCCGCAACGAGATTGTCGCCCGTCAGTTCATCTTCCGCATGCGCGAGTTCGAGCAGATGGAAATGCAGTTCTTTGTCCGTCCCGGCACCGAGATGGAGTGGTTCCGCTACTGGAAAGAGGAACGCCTCAAATGGCACCTCGCCCTGGGCATTCCCGCCGAGAAATACCGCTACCACGACCACGAGAAACTGGCCCACTACGCCAACGCCGCCACCGACATCGAGTTTGAGTTCCCCTTCGGATTCAAAGAGTTGGAGGGCATACACTCTCGCACCGACTTCGACCTCAGCCGCCACAGCGAGTTCAGCGGCAAGAAACTCCAATATTTCGACAGCGAGCTCAACGAGAGCTACACTCCTTATGTTATCGAAACCTCTATCGGTGTGGACCGCACCTTCCTCGCCATTTTCAGCCATGCGCTGAAGGACGAGACCCTGCCCGATGGCTCCACCCGCACCGTGCTCAACCTGCCCGCCATGCTCGCTCCCTACAAAGCCGCCGTGCTCCCCTTGGTCAAGAAAGACGGCCTCCCAGAGAAGGCTCGCGAAATCATGGATCTCCTCAAGTATCAATACATGTTGCAGTACGACGAGAAGGACGCCATCGGCCGCCGCTATCGCCGTCAGGATGCCATCGGAACCCCCTTCTGCATCACCGTGGACAACGACACCCTCAACGACAACACCGTCACCGTCCGCCACCGCGACACCATGCAGCAGGAGCGCGTAGCCATCGACAACCTCAGCAGCTACCTCCATTCTAAGCTGAAATAAAACAACACAGGCGAAAAGTGAAAAGTGAAAGGCCGAAAGTCCTTTTCATTTTTCTCTTTTCGCCTTTTTATATTCATAGTCCCATGCAAAACTCCCTGTCCCGTTATCTGGTGATATACACCGTTGCCCAACTGCCCATGTTGGTCATCGCAGCCTTTTTCCCCTATATTTTCAGCATGGACACCAGCCCCAACATGCGGGCACTGCTCCGCGCCCTCCTCGACTACGTCCCCTTCCTCATCCTCGCCGCCTTCCTGTGGTACGACATGTCGGCCGCCCGTCGTGTTTCCCCCTTCGGCCTGGTGCTTACCGCCACTTGCGGATTTACCGGATACCTCATGCAGCGCACCGGGCTCCCCCTAGTGCGGAAATACGGATGTGTCACCATCGTCTACACTCTCCTACTCCTGGTCTCAATCTATTTTCTCCCCACCTACACCAACCTCCTCACCGTCGCCTTCCAGATTCTCACCCTCATCCTCGTCCTCAGCGACCTCAACCGTCTTCCCCTTTCCCGCAACCCAGCCACAGCCTGGCTCACAGCCCTGCTCATCATCACCTGCTTTGCCCAACCTTTTGTCGCCATTCTGGCACTGCTCCTGCTCCATCATGCAGAGCATACCGACAACGCCGTTGCCGCACTCAAAACCTATCTCCTCCCCATTGCCCTTATCTCCTTGGCCAAACGTATCTGTGCCGCGCTTCCTGTCTCATTCACCCTCTTTGGCTTCCCCGCCTCGGTCATCCTCTCCACACTCCTCGGGCTTGTCCTCTTGGTCATCATCATAGTGATGCTCTACCGCGACGCCCCCAAGGCACGCCTCTCGCGCTTCTGGCTCTGCGCCTCCGCCATCGGCTCCGCACCGGTCTCAGCCCTGTGCTGCCTTTTTGCCCAGCAAGAAAACAAAGAAGAAGAATAACAATCAATTAATATTTTTATCATGAAAAAGTTCCTTATTCTTGGCATAGCACTTGCCGCCGCGTTCACCCTTTCGGCGCAGGTCAACCTGCCAGTCGAGACCTTCCACCTCAAAAACGGTCTCAAAGTCATCCTCTGCGAAGAGCACAGCCAGCCGCAAATATACGGCTGCGTGGTGGTGCACGCAGGCAGCAAGAACGAAAACCCCAACGCAACAGGTGTGGCCCACTATTTTGAGCACATCATGTTCAAGGGCACCGACCTCATCGGCACCACCAACTGGGCCAAAGAGAAACCCTATCTCGACAGCATCAGCGAGGCTTACGACCGTCTGCAAGCCGCCACCAACGACGAGCAGCGTCACGACATCCAACTCGAAATCAACCGTCTCAGCATCGCCGCCTCGCAATATGCCATCCCCAACGAGGTGGACGCCATCTTGCAGAATATGGGCTGCACCGGCCTCAATGCCGGCACCAGCTACGACTACACCGTCTACTACAACACTCTCCCCTCCAACCAGCTCACCAACTGGATGGATGTCTATGTGGAGCGTTTCCGCAACCCCGTTTTCCGCCTCTTCCAAAGCGAGCTCGAAGCCATCTACGAGGAGAAAAACATGTACGACAACCAGCAGATGCGTGCCTTTGCCCGCAACATCCTCACCGAGTCGTTCGGCGAACATCCCTACACCCGCGATGTCATCGGCCTTGCCCAGCACCTCAAGAATCCCCAGCCCAGCGAGATGCAGAAGTTCTTCAACACCTACTATGTGGCCAACAACATGACCCTCCTGCTTGTGGGCGACTTCAACACCGCCGAGGTGAAGAAACTCGTGGCCGACAAATTCTCCGTCTGGCCCTCCGGCAACGTGCCTCAGCAACCCACCTATTCCCTCCCCAAATTCGACAAGCAGAAAATCCTCAATGTGCGGCAAACACCTATCAAAGCCGGCATCATGATTTTCCCCGGTGTGCCGCAAAACCATCCCGACAAGCTGGCTCTCGACATGCTCAGCTCCATCCTCGGAGGCAACACCGGCCTTCTCTTCAAAGCCGCCACCGAAGGCCGTTTCCTCATGGCCCAACACATGACCCTCTCGCTGCAAGATGCGGGTTCCAATGCCATCCTTTACATTCCCAACCTCCTGTTCCAGAGCCATGCCAAGGCTGAGCAGGTGGTGTGGGACTGCCTTGACAGCATCAAGCAGGGCAACTTCAGCGACGACCTCATCGAGGGCATCAAAGTCTCCTCCTACGCCGGCCGCCAACAATCCGTCGAGGGAATATCCAAAATCTCCAACCTCCTGTTGCAGCTCGAACTTGAAGGGAGCAACTACCAGGAATGGCAGAAAGACATCAACCGTTGGATGGGGCTCACACGCGACGACATCATAGCCGTGGCCAACAAATACTTCGACCCCGACCACTGCACCCTTGTCCGCTCCAAGATGGGCTTCCCCGCTGGCCAGCCCGCCGTCAAGCCCGACTGGGAGCATCTCGAACCCGCCAACAAAGACGCCTCCTCGCCCTTTGCTCGCACCATTGCCGCCAACATCCCCGACCCCATCAAACCGCAAGAAATCGACTTCAAACGCGACATCGACATCATACCCATCAACTCCCACTTCTCTCTCTACAGCGTCCCCAACCCCTACAACGACATCTTCAAAATCCATATCAACTTCAACTACGGCACCCTCGACAACCCCGACATCAACAACGCCATTGCCTATCTCGAACAACTCGGAGCCGACTCCATGGACCTCCAGCAACTCAACCAACAGCTCAACCTCTACGGTGCCCATTTCTCTCTCAGCAGCGACAACGACAACTCCAGCCTCTATATCAGTGGCCTCGAACAACATCTTGACAGCATCCTCGCCCTCTGCCACCGTTGGCTCACCAATCCCCGCCACGACAAGAAGCAACTCGAAATCCTTCTCGACGGCATGAAGAGCAACAAGAAAGCTTACAAAAACGATGCCGACAGTTGGTTCAGCGCCCTCAAAGCCTACGTCAACTATGGCGACCAGTCTTACTATCTCCGCTCCACTCCCTACAAGCAATGGGGCAAACGCTCTGGCGAGGAGCTGCACCGCGAAGTGATGCAAATCTTCACCCGCAACGGCTATGTCACCTTCTCCGGCAACACACACCCCTCCGACCTCGTCGACAAGCTGGTGCGCTACCATCTTGTGCCCGACAGCGTCACCGACATGCCCTCGCGCGACTACAAGAGAAAGCAATATACCTCGCCCCAGCTCTTCTACTCCACCAACAAGAAGTTCCTCCAGTCCAACATCAACATCACTGCCCCCAGCACCATGTTCGACACCCTGCTGCACCGCCCCGACGGCGCACCCTCCGACCAAGCCCTGGTCGCACTCTTCAACGAGTATTTCGGCAGTGGCATGAACAGCGTCATATTCCAGGAGATACGTGAATTCCGCTCACTTGGCTATAGCACCGGTGGCGCTTTCTCCTACTACATGCTCAACCTCAACCCCGCCTACACCTACACCTATCTCGGCACCCAGTGCGACAAAACCCTCGAAGGTGTCGAGGCCCTGCGCGACCTCATGATAACCTTCCCCGAACGTCCCGAAAAACTCCAACCCGCCATCCAGCATCTAATCGTCTCCCGCAACAGCAACTACATCACCTTCCGCAACCTGCCCGGCATGGTGCGCTATTGGGTTGAAAAACGTGGCTGGAATCGTGACCACCGCTACGAACTCACCGAGCAAATCAGCCAGCTCACCCTCAACGACCTACGTGCCTTCCATGCCAAGTACATCAAAGACCGTCCCCTCGTCGTCACCATTTCGGGCAACGCCAAGAAGTTTGACCCCGATGCCGTTGCAAAGCTCCTTGGTCCCAACGTCAAACCTATCAAAGTCGACTTCGACCAAATGTTCCGGTTCTAACCCAAATCGGTCATCAGGGTTTAACCCCAATCGGTCATTAGGATTTAATACATAACATCTACAACCTAAACATCCGACCCCTCAACCAGGTCGGATGTTTTTCTTTGCCCCGCCCCAAATCCGCATCTCATCCCTAATCCTTCTGCCCCAAATCCACATCTCTTCCCTCTCCCCTCCGCCTCTACTACCCTCTCACCTCCCACCAACTCCATCCCAAGAAAATCATAACCTATGCGGTTAAGAAAACTTCAATAAGGACTCAATACAAGCTTAACTTGTAGCGAAGCCACACCGGTCAGGGACACAATCCGGAATAGGTAAAGAAGACTTCTATTAATCACCTTCGAAGAGGTGTGACCATTAATAACACTGAGAGAAAGTCCAAAGGAAGAACAATGTGCCGTGACACTCAGTTATCCGAGAGGTGCGTCCTGAAAGGACGCCACATATATACAGAATTTACAGAACCCACCTAAAGATTTAAGCAGACGTGAAAAGGGGCGATTAATGCAGGAGGGTTACTGTGCCGACGGTGTTTTGATATTGGTCGGGGTTGGCGGCAACGGAGTAGCGGCATTTATAGGCATAGCTGCCCTGCTGGCAGGGGAGGCCGTTGTAGGTGCCATCCCACGGGGTTTGGATGTCGGAGGTGTGGAAAACGAGCGTTCCCCGACGGTCGTATATCCACAGCTCGAAGGAGGTTATTTCATTGCCGTAGGCGCAGAAGAGGTTGTTGGTGGACTGGCCGGGGGTGAAGACATTGGGGAAATAGATTGCATCCTTGAAGACGGCGATATTGACATGGGCGGTATCGGCACAATAATCGCTGCTCACAGCGAGGTCCAAGCCGATGGAGTCGACATCGTAGGGCACATCCAGTTGGAGAACAGTCTGGCGGACCTCGTCGGAGACGAGCTCGTTGTTGTACCAGACAAACCACTGGTGGGAGCTGATACGGCCCTTGCTACGGCTGAGGGCGGTGAGATTGTGCTGGTCGGAGGTGATGACGGACGGGCTTGTGGAAATCACGGCTTTGACGTTATCGATAACCGTGAGGTTGACGGTGTCGTAGGATGGACAGGGCAGATGGCTGCCGTGGTCGGCGACAAGAATACAGGTCTGCCCCAACGAGAGAAGCCGGACAATGGAATCGTTTTCGTGGCCGGAGAGGCCGTCGTTGGTGGCGGAGGAGTACCAGCGGGTGTAGGGGGCGGAGGTGTTGGATTTGAGGATATAATAGGGTGGATCCTCGCAGAAGCCTTCCATATCGATGCTTACGCCGAAATGGTAGACTTGGGCCACACGGATTACAAAGACGGAATCGGGCACCGCACCACGGCCGGGAATGCTGTCGGAGTAGAATCCCGCTTCGGTGATGAGCAGATTGCGCCAAAGGATGGTGTCGTCGCCACAGAGGGTGTCGCGCTTGGAAATCAACACATGGTCGCGGACAAAAAGATGCAGCAGGACAATGGAGTCGCATTCGTGGACAGTTGTGAAATGATAGCGGTAGGTGCCCGACTGGGTGAGGGAATCGGGGCCAATGAAGAGAGTGTCGGTGCAGTTGAGCGTATCGTAGACGACAAGGTCGTAGGAGGGGTTGATGTGGAGAGAGATGCGGAAGAGTGAATCGCAGCCGCTGGGGTCGAGAGTTGTATAATAGCAGACTGTATCCTGTGTGATGCCATAGAATACCGTATCCCTCCAATGATAGCCACCGGAGAGGCTGGAGAGGCAAAGCGTGTCGGTTATCAGGGTGTCGAACACGGGCTCAAAGTGGAGATCGAGAGTCACAACACTGTCGCAGCCATAATGATTGGTAATGGTGTGAGTGTATGTGCCGCTGGTATAATATGTCTGCCCATTCAACGGCCAATAGTATTTGGAACAAGAGGTGACCGGGAAGGTGTAGGAGGTGTTTTGACGGGCATGGACTATGACATGGATGAGCCACTTCTGGCCATCGACGATACTGTCCAGCTGGTATTCGCCGCCCGAAGTGATGGTTAAACCACAAATTTTGAGAGTATCGTCGGGACAGAGATTGTAATGGAGGGTGTCGCGGTTGCAATAGGAGAAAGCATTGATAAGCTGATGGCAGCTGTCGATGCAGGAGCCGTCGGCAAGCATGGCGTAGAGGGAAACAAGGTGAGTGCCGGGAGAAAAGACATGAATGGGATTGACCAGCGTGGAGGTGGTACCGTCATCGAATCGCCAGAGATAAGTCTCACAGCTGTTGCCAACAGAATCGAGGTGGGCAGAGTCGGAGGTGATAATGCTGCGATTGAGCAACTGGACCTGGGTAGGAAGACAATCGTTGGTATCGATTTGCCTGCTGCCGAATCGGGCATAGGGGATACGGATGCCGGCCACTGCCTTGAGAACAAACGAACAATCGTTGTGGTCGTCATCGTCGGGTTGCCCAATAAACGAGAGTCGGCAACAATAGACACCGGAGGCATTTACATGGAGGGAGTTGGTTACAGAAAGTATGCGGTTAGGATTGTCTTCGGTATACCAACGATAGTTAAAGCCCAGAGGGGCAATGAAGGTGTTTTCGATGGTGTTGCAGCTGGTACTGGTAAGGGTCTTCATCGTTAGATCAAGAACAAAGTAGGCATAGGCGAAGTGCCCCCCCTCCTTGCAGTCGTAAGTGCGAAACTCAATCTGGATGGTTTGACCGTGGAGAGGTGTGAGGTCGACACCGACAGTGGTCCAGTCTTTCCATAATGCTTGACCACCCCGGAATGATGATTCATTCCAACCCAAACTGCTACTGGCAACAAAATCGGCATCATAACATGTGCTTATAGTCCTCCCATCGCTGTCTGTGACACGGAAAGTGAACCGGGGTTGTGCATCTGGATCATGGCCTGGATTCTGCATGACGGCAGCATACTTGAGCAACATCAAATCGGACACTATGGTATCGACAGTGTAGGAATAAGTGATGCTTTCCCATTGAGCACCAACCAGTTTATTTCCCAATCGAACAGAACTACAATAGCCATCGGGAATAACATGCAACCGATTGCCGGTTATTGAATCTAATTCGTGTATCGTGGTATGAACCGTATGACGGGACTTGGCATCGAAAGGGCCGAAGTCAATAATTCCTAATGATGAATCAGTAGATGAGCCATAACGACAAGTAACGTAGGGGGCATTCAAATTGTCATATTCAAAGCCGATAGTTTCGTTGCAGCGTGTACGGGCAGAGGTGCAGGCATACGATTCGCTGGATTCGCAGAGTGCTGTTACTTTAAACTCGTATTTCTGAGCCGGGCGCAGACCCGAAATGGTAATATATCGTGAAAGGTACCTGTCGTTCACCACCGTCCAGGATGTCTCACCTTGCATGCGGTAACTGACACGCCATGCCGTTTCGTCCGACCCTGGCAGCCAAGACAACTCGACCGATTCGTTGGTCACATTCTCCAGCATAACAACCGGAGGCTGACAAAGAACAGAATCCACGCACTCAGAGAATGAGACATTGGGGCGGAATGAACGTGAATAGAAGTCGAAAGAGGGTAGGTTATAACGATTATATTGCAGAGCAGTGCCTGAAGTGGCAGAATTGATGGTGCTAATCGAAGATGTCAAGCTTGCCGCAATACTGCAGCTGCTACCATCTTGATAGGTAGCCACGGGTTGAAGAAGAATGATGGTTAAAACGAGATTGTTGACCCCATCCCATAAATAGGGGCTGTCGAACATGTATTCGGTGGGACCTCCTATTCCTACCGGAAGTTCTCCTTGGTGGACAAGGACAAGATTGTCCATGATAGGCTCATCGGTCAAATAAGATGTATTTGTTGTTTGATTTAGAAATATATAAAGCAGCTTTCTATACCGTCCATTCGGGGACCAAGTCAGGTTGATGCTACGAAGAGGACCGGCAACAAGTCCCATGGTGGACAATTCGTCAGCGGTATAAATAGATTGGATAACATTGTTGGTATAGGCCTGTTGAATCAGGCTATTATATATCCCACCACCACCGGAGGAGTCGCACGTGATTCGGTTGCAGATTGTAGAGAAGTGGATAGAGTCGAACAGGCCATACTCGAGGCTGTCGCAATAGGAACGGACTTTAAGCCAATAGCCAGAAATGCTATTAAGTCCAGAAATGGTGACAGGGCTATGGGTGGCGGTAATTGTTATGGCGGAATCTCCCCCCTCGGGCTGGACGACGATTTCGTAGTATGAAGGCACGGGCAGAGTGTCAGGCGGATTGTCCCATGCCACGATTATGGAACTGGTGGACACGGCCTCCAAATGCAAATTCAGTACACGAGGACACAAACTCTTCTTTCTCAGCATCACATTGTCTATATAAAGATTGGGGGGTAACGGAAATACTGTCCGGAATGCAATAAAATGCCTGTCATCTACCGACATCATTGGTACAACAACTTCATGAATGGATTCTGAGTTCTCATTGATTGTAGTAAGCAGAACGAATGAAGCGGTATCGACAGGGGATTCCATCAGTCCTATCTGCACACCATTTACTGCTAAATCCAATAAATCGAAGACAAGCTCAACGCTATCCATAGACCCCACATATTCAGGCATGACAAGATAGTTTACTTCATCGGGATAATTACATGAGAATACCATACCCTTGGAATTACTGATGGGGAGATAGATAGGTTTAGGATAGTTTCGATTTTCTGAGTTGATGCGTGTCCAGCACGAATCGATGCTTCCCGAACCATCCAATTGGGCGTTTTCGAAATCATAGACATAGGACAAATCCTCTTCGGTAATCACTCCACATTTGGTACGGAGAGGGACTGACAGCCGACAGCAGAAGAAGGGAGTATCGATTTCGGCCTCAACTTCGATATTGTGGATTTCGCCAGGGCTTAATGCAGTAATACGATAACTGTTTCCTACAACACTGATGGGTGCCCGGGAGTCCACCCTCAAGCGGAAATGACTGGTGGTGTCGGGGGCATCCCAATGTGCAATAGCCGTAAAACTAGTGATACTGTCGAACCAAATAGCTGTAGGCTTGTTGTGACATGAGGTATTGCAAAAATCTGACGAAAGACAATGGAACGAAAGGACAAATCCGCTGGCATTAACCGAATTGTCCGACTCAAAGTGGATTTCAACAAAACCGTTGACTGCTATATACTGAATCTGGCGTCTGCCGGATACCGGTCCAACCACTATCTGACCCAAAGAATTGCGGATAGTGAGCTTGTCGCAACAGGATTCGGTATTGATGTTTCCTGAAAGAACAATTGCCGACCCATCAGTGGTCTCGAGAATCACCGACCCCCGGAAGCCGTCGGAATAGTTGTCTGCCAACCCGCCATCATCAAAAACAGTGCCCGTCGAAAATGCTGATAATTCCCTTCTAACAATTGTGTTGTTTACCATTTGAACATTCTGGCCCCGTAACTCCAATCCCGTCAGGACAAGAGATACAAGAATCAAAATCTTATATACTTTGGCAAACATGACTACACAATGTTAGTGACAGATATTCATTTGATTATATTATTATAATTTTTAGACTATTCAGTCATTCTAGTATTATTGGTTCATTTTGTATGATTCATCTATATCGTTCGACGACAACAGATGAATCACACACTAAAAGGTATAGCAGAGTCCTACCGACACAAGACTGCCTTTCAGATGTTTGTACTCTAAGTCAAAACTCTTCTCAGTTGTACGGTAATCCTCAACAATACCATTACTGTATCCTTTCTCCTGGCCTTTCCCCACAATCGTGGTAACACGCCTATATGAAAGGGTAAGAATGTCCACATAGATGTCCATGCTCCAGTGGGGTGTAAATGCATAGTTGAGCACTGGCACCATCTGGGCAGCAAAGGTACGGGTATTTGTAGGATAATTTATTGTCACATCCTCATAGAACGCATCTGCCGTTCTCTCAACCCGCTCTTTTAAACCACGCCCCGACGCAAAACCCAACGAGAACTCCAAATGGAAGGAGAGGTTGCCCACATTGGCAATCTTGGTACGCAAAAAGGCACTACCAGAAAAGGTCAAATTATCTTCGTTAATGATAGCTATTGTATCTTGACGGAAGATAGAAGGATTGTAAAAACCATTGTAGTAATGGTAATTATCATAGCCAACTCCAAAACAGATTCCAGCACGCACAGCTTCGCTGAACGCATAGCCCAGTTGGAGAGTGGCATCGGTTCTGAATCCCGAAGGCTGCGACACATCAAATCCCAGACTTCGGCTAAAATTCTTGTAATTATACCCCACATTGCCCGATAGAAACACCTGTGCCGACACACTGAAGGTCATCACTACCAGCATAATCGCTACAAATAATTTCTTTTCTATCTTCATATTCTTTGGTGTATTGAACAATTGTTCGAGGTCTGCTACCCTGTGGAGGGTGGAACAATTACAAGACTGAATTGGTATATTTATTTCAATTTAATGTTGTTGAGTGAATATGTTGGATGAAGTTTCAAACCAGGCACATATTCCATGATGCCAGCCACCTTCTCCTTGCCGGTATACTGCCAGAAAGTGTAACGGGTGACAGGAAATTTGAGACCTTCATTCACAATAATCACATGATAGGAGGCGTAACGCTCAAGGTTGAAAAGTTTATAGTAGGTGTCAACGGTAGTCATAATAAGAGGCTTCACGCCATATTCTGATTCGAACAGGGCCAGGAGAGCGTCGATACGTTTAACGTTGAGGTCATAAGGGCCATCAGAAAGAATACACACTGCCGGTGCCAAATCCATGTGGAAACCCTTGACTGCGGCCTTGAAATTGTCGAACTGGCCTTGGGCCGAATAGTGGCGGTCATAGCGATGCACACAACCAATAGGCATGGCCACCTTGTGGGCCTGCTCCATATTGATTCCACAGCGGGAGTCTATTATTGCGGCTCCAACCGAAGCCATGATAAATGCATAATCCAAGTCGTTTTCTTCCACCACCTTGGGCCAATCAATGGTACCTTGCGTTTGGGAAACTAATATACCCATCGGGGCAGTAGTTTGAGCGGCTGCAATAAAAGGCACAGCCAACAACAGAGTGAATAATATTTTACGCATAGTTGTCACTTTTTACAAATATTTAATTTGCAAATATACATATATTTTTCGAATTGATGACAAAGAATATGATATTTTTTCCTTTATTCAATGTACAAAACAATAACTTTCAGCCAATTGTCGATATAATCAATTCTCACATCACAGCAATTTCCAAACAACCTTTATGCCTCTTACTGGCACAAAGAATCCATTATTTTAAACCCTGAGTAGCTATTATTTCAGCTCCCAGACAACAATGTGTCGCCTTAGCTTTACCACAACAGCATCCATTGGGCGGAATGACGGACTATTCCGTCTTCATGCCAATCATATCCATATACTGCTCTTCTGTCAACAGAGGGATTGACAATTTCTCGGCCTTTTTCATCTTTTCCGGACCCACCTTCTCTCCTGTGAGGAAATAAGTAGTCTTACCACTGATGCTGCCCGAAGCCTTGCCCCCATTTTGCTCGATTGAAGCTTTAATCTCGTCGCGCGAAAAATGTTTGAACACTCCGCTAACAACAATAGTCATTCCCTCCAAGGCATTCCCCACACGTGTGTCAACGGCTTCCATCTGCAATCCCGCATCCTTCAGCCGCTGAACAATAAGTCGATGCTCCGGTTCGGAGAAATACTGATACACTGTCTGTGCCGTAACCTCACCCACATCCTCAACCTGAGCCAGTTCCTCGGCACCTGCACTCATCAACGCGTCAATATTGCCGAAATGCCGTGCCAACTTCTTGGCACCCACCTCGCCCACATACCGAATGCCCAAAGCAAACAGCACACGCTCGAAAGGCACCTGTTTCGATTGTTCCAGGGCATTCAGAATATTGTCGGCTCCTTTTTGCTGTATGGTGGCAGTGACAGTTGTCGAAGATGATGCATCCGTCTCATCCAACAGCAGCCCCTCTCCCTGACTGGTCGAGTCAACACGCCCCAGGCCTATCAGCTGCTCCCGTTTCAAATCGTACAGGTCAGCCACATTACGCACCAATCCGGCATCATACAGCAGTTTGAGCCTTTCGGAACCGAGGCTGTCAATGTCCATAGCCTTGCGGCTTACAAAATGCTCCAAATGACCCAGCAATTGTGGCAAACAGCCGTCGGCATTGGGACAATAGTAACCCGCCTCGCCCTCTGCCCTCACCAGCGGAGTGCCGCAAACGGGGCAAACAGCGGTGTATGCTATCGGTGCGGCATCGCTCCTGCGGAAGTCCATATCCACTCCCACTATCTTGGGAATAATCTCGCCCCCTTTTTCCACCAGCAGATGGTCCCCTTCGTGCAGGTCCAGTTTTGCCATAAAGTCGGCATTGTTAAGGGTGGCGCGCTTCACGGTGGTCCCTCCCAGCCAAACGGGCTTCATGTTGGCCACAGGTGTCACCACTCCCGTCCTGCCCACCTGATAGCTCACACTGAGCAGCGGTGTGCTTACTCGCTCGGCCTTGAATTTGTATGCAATGGCCCAACGTGGCGACTTAGCAGTGGTTCCCAGCATGTCCCACAACGGTGTCTGGTTCACCTTTATCACCACACCGTCAATCCCGAACGGGAGATTCCACCGCTCCTTGTCCCAGTAGTCGATAAAACTTTTTATCTCATCTATATCTTTGCATTCCCTTATGTACGGCTGCACCTTAAACCCCATCTGTTTGGCTGCTGCCAGTCGTCCGGAATGGGTAGCCAATCCTTCGGCAAGCGATGTCTCTCCACCTGCCTCGGCATTGTTGTCCCCCTCCTGTTGCAGGCTTTCCAACTCGCCCGAAGGCAGCATCATAAAGTACATACAGAACATCAGTTTACGCTTGGCGCATTCGGCCGAGTCCTGCAACTTCAGCGACCCGCTGGCGGCATTCCTCGGATTGGCAAACGGAGCCTCTCCCTCGGCCACCCGCTGCCTATTCATCGCCTCAAAGGCTTCGAACGGATACACCACCTCGCCCCTTGCTTCAAAGTCGTCGGGGTATTTGCCCCGCAGTCGCAAAGGAATGGTTGGAATGGTGCGTGCATTTGCCGTAATATCGTCGCCCACGGTGCCATTGCCGCGGGTCACTGCCTGCACCAGCTGTCCGTGCCGATAGGTGAGCCCGATGGCAACGCCGTCGTATTTCAGCTCACAAGTATAGCTGAACGGTACCCCGTCGAGCAGTTTTCGTGTCCTGGTCTCGAAATCCTCTATTTCCTCTATGCTGTAGGTATTGCCCAACGAGAGCATGGGAAACCGGTGTGTGACCTGTCGGAAGGACTTATTCACCTCTCCACCCACGCGCTTGGTGGGGGAAGTGGGAAGTGCCAGCTCCGGATACTGGTGTTCCAAATCCATCAACTCGCGGAGAAGGGCGTCGAACTCGAAGTCGCTCACCAGCGACGTGTCGTTCATATAGTACTCATAGTTGTAGTGGTCAACAAGTTGTGTAAGTTCTTGCACACGCTTGCGGGCACTTTCGGGTGCGGGAGTGGAGAATAGATCCATATCGTTGTTATTTAATGATATCTGTCAAAATAGAAACTGCTTCCAATTGGTCTTGAGCGGAATCATCGGCTCCGTTCAGTTGTGTACAGCATACGTTCCTGCGAAGTTGAGCGAAACAGGCCCGGTAAGACGCACATCGGTGATAAGTTGCTGGCCACACTTATAGTCGACCCTGAAATCCCCGCCCATTGTGCACACGCGGTTGAGTTTGGTAACTATGGCACTTGCCGTCACACCAGTGCCGCAGGCCCAGGTCTCGTCCTCAACACCTCTTTCGTAGGTCCGCACCATCAGTCTCCCGTCGTCCAGCTGATGAACAAAATTCACATTGGCGCCTTCCGGCCCCAGTTCCGGGAGGTGTCGGATGCGACGCCCCTCGTTCACAACATCGTAGTGTTCTATATCGTCCACCGTCTGAACATAGTGTGGCACACCCGTATTGAGCAGCCACCCGTCCAACACATTTCGCACACCTTCGCACACCACATCCCGCATACTCAACTGCACCTGCCCCGAGTTTCTGTCCTTGTCCCACTGCAAGATAACCGCATCGTGGGGACCGTCGGAAGCCAGAAAATGATACCGGGCCACAACTTCACCGTCACTTTGTCCACGCCCCTTTACGCCTTGCATCCATGCAAAAACTGCAATGCACCTCCCTCCGTTGCCGCACATGTCCGCCTCCCGTCCATCCGAGTTATAATAGTGCATCACAAAATCGTAGCCTTCCACTCCTTCCGACAATGTCATCAAACCATCTGCCCCAACCCCTCGGCGCCGATGGCATATATGTGCTATCAGCTCTTCTGTCAGGTCGAATGGCTGTTTACGGAGGTCAACAATTACAAAATCATTTGCCGCTCCATCGTATTTTTGGAATTCAAGTTGCTGCATATTCATAAGCAAAGTATACTGTTATTCTTTCCGCCCAATCGCCGTCACACACTTTCGGCCGGCACCGGGTCCTTCTCCTCTTCTCCCGACAGTATGTCTTCCGCGCCTTGCAGGACACCGGAGCCTTCTGTCAATTCTTCCGCTCCCTTGACGGTCTGCTTGCTGGTGAACAACACCAGTATCGAGCAGATGATTATGGAACAGAATATTATAGAATATGTGACGTATTTGATTGTCACCGCACCGGGAATGACCGTATATCCCGCTGCATTATTCACCTGCTCGGGCACCGACGCCAACACAGCCGACACCAACCCTTTGGGTATCATGATAGACACCGTGAGCCGGTCGACAGGGGTGTTGTTTTTGCCCACAATAAGCACAAGGATAAAACGCACCACAAACAATGCCGCGGCTATGATGGCTCCATAGGCAAGTGCGGTGGTGTTGGTGAAAGGTATGCAGATGCCGATATAGACAAAGAAGTAGGTTTTCAGTATGAACACAAACTCTTTGAAGAAACTCTTCTCTGTGCCCGCAAGCGGTGTCATGTCGTGCAGTTTCAGCTTTTTGAGAAACGACATCTCAAAATACTCCGGATTGCCCAGCACCAGGCCGAACGCCAATGCCGATATGGCTCCACTATATCCCAACGCCTCGGAAATGCCATAGATGATGAAAACGAATGCCGGAGTGAGGAACATGGAATTCTGCAGTTTGCGAACCCTCTCCATGAACGACGACCACACTATCCCCGCCACCAGTCCTATTATCAACGACATCAATATCGACGCAAACACTCTTCCGAGCATTGACCCGATGCTGACATTGCCCAATTTATAACCTTCGATGAATGCAAGTGATATCACGATGCACAACACGCCCGAAATAGCCGATTCCAGCACAAGCGTCACACGGGTCTTGTCGCTCACCTTCATCTGCCTCACCAACGGGATGACGATAGCGGCGGCGGTGCCTGCCACCATCCCGCCCAACAGCATGCAAGCCTTCAATTCGAGGTCGGTAAGATAGAAAGCGATAACTGTCACCGTAGCCATCGACAGCACAAACGAGAGAAAGGTCACCTGCACCACTCCCGTCCAGTAGCGCCGCACCACGTCCAGACGCATGTCGATGCCGCTGTCGAACAATATAAACAGCAATGTGAGCGATGCAAATACGGGTCCCACATCGTTGAGTTGCTCGGGCTTCACCCATCCCGACACCGGCCCCACCAGTATGCCTATCAGCATCAGCAACAGCACATCGGGAATACGCCGTTTGCTGAACCACGCATTGAACAGGTGGGCACAAAATATGAGCAGTCCAAGAAATATATAGGTCATAGACGGTGTTATTCTTTTGTTATCTTATAGCCTTGCGGCAGTGTAGTTTACAACTATAGCCCACAACAAGTCGATGCGACGGGGTCAGTAGTCGACATCGGGGAAAAGTACTCTGAAGTGTTCAAGTGCAGGGTTGGATTTCAACATAGTGTCGTACTTGTCGCGAGGATGGTATATCAATGCTTCGTGCTCCACTTGTTCAACCTCCACATGGCAGTTCAGCAGAGGCTGTCCCGAAACATTACGCAGGAATGTCAACATTTCTATCAGGTGGAGCTTTATTTCCGCCTCATAGAAACTGTTGTTCACCACCACGGCAAAGGTGTTGTCGCCCTGATAGCGAACAGCGCGGTTTTGCAGTGTCTCCCACAGGTCTGGATTACTCTCCTTCAGATGGTCCAGCAGTTGCGCCCATATCTTTTCCAAACTCTCCTGGTTCATCTCCATTGCGGGCTTGGGTTCCTCTTTCTTGACAGGCTTGTAGATGGGGTCTATTTTCAACGAAATGCCCGACACACGCCGCAGTCCGCCTTTAACCGCCTCGGCTGCCGTCAGCGATTGGGGCTGCTGCTGGGCTGGCATTCCTGTGTCTTGTTGCTGGGCCACCGCAGGTGCCTGTTCTGCAGCATTGGGCGCTGGCTGCGTTTCCCGATTGACGGCCACAGGCTGTTGTGCCGCTGCTACCGGTGGGGCTTGAGGATTGGGTGTAGGTGTCTGAGCGGGTGTAGGTGTTTCGGACTGGGGTTGGGGTGCGGTAGGCTTGGGTGCCGCCTGAGGCATAGCCGGGGCAGGCGCAGTGGGCTGCGCCGTGGGTTGTTTGCCGTGCTCCGCCTGAGGCGACCTTGCAATCTATGGGTTGTTTACTACCGCGGCCAGTTTCATGAGTGCCACCTCAATAAAGAGCCGTTTGTTCACGGCATCCTTGTATCGGTACTCATAGTCGTTGGATATATCAAGATAGCGCAGTAGGAGCGCCAATCCGCACGACAGTGCCTGCTCGCCATAACGGCCTTGCTCCTCAGTGCTCACTTCCAAAAGTTTATGAGTAGATGCGTCGAGCGACACAATCAGGTTGCGTAGGTGTTCGCTGAGTCCGGTAATAAAGTGCTGCCCGTCAAAACCTTTGGCAATCACATCCTGGTACATCAGCAAAGCTTGGGAAATATTACCCTGACGGAAGTAGTCCACCAAAGTGAAATAGTAGTCGGAGTCGAGTTGGTTGAGGTTCTGGTTGCAGAGCTGGCGGGTCAGGTTGCCCTGCGTGAAACTCACCAGCATGTCAAACATAGAGAGGGCGTCGCGCAATCCGCCTTCGGCCTTGCGGGCTATGATGAGCAATGCGTCTTCGTCATAGTTCACCCCTTCCCTGTCGGCAATCTTGCGCAGGTGATTCACAATGTCCTGAGTCTGTATGCGCTTGAAGTCGAACACTTGGCAGCGGGAAAGGATGGTGGGAATTATTTTGTGTTTCTCCGTAGTGGCAAGAATGAACTTGGCATATTCGGGCGGTTCCTCAAGGGTTTTGAGGAAAGCATTGAATGCGTTGGTCGAGAGCATGTGCACCTCATCGATGATATACACCTTGTAGCGGCCAGTTTGTGGGGGGAAGTAAACTTGCTTCACCAACTCGCGGATGTCGTCAACACTGTTGTTCGACGCTGCATCGAGCTCGAAAAAGTTCATCGATGTTCCTTGAGCGAAACTGCGACAACTCTCACATTCATTGCATGCCTCGGTTTCGGGAGTGAGGTGTTCACAATTGATGGTCTTGGCCAAGATGCGGGCACAAGTGGTCTTGCCCACTCCTCGGGGTCCGCAAAAAAGAAAGGCCTGTGCCAGTTGATTGGTGCGGATTGCATTCTTGAGTGTGGTGGTGATATGCTCCTGTCCCACCACGCTGTCGAAAGAGAGGGGGCGATACTTACGTGCTGATACTATGAAGTTTTCCATTTTAAAGGGAACAATATTACTTTGCAAAGATACGATTATTTTTTCATTCCGACAGAGATTTTTTCACACCTCCCCTACCCCATTTCCCAAACCAAGCCGCTCATTGCCCTACCCTCCAACACATTACATCAAATCCACAGTTCCGCTGTCCCGTCGTTCCCGCTGCCTGTCCGTCTTTCTCCAATCCGACACCAAACCCCATTGGCTTTGGTTCCGACTTTTCCACATCAATCCTATGCACCCAAACTTCCCCAATTATATAAAGGGACTTCTATAATCACCCCAAAGGGGTGAGATATGAATAACACCGAACAAGCCATGAATGGTGTCGCGACCGAACGGGAGCCACATCGTTCATGGCGTAGTGCGGTGATTATCAACAGCTGACTGATACGTCCCGAAGGGACGCTACACACTAACAAAATCAATAGAACCCGCTATTATTATCTCATTACCCGTATCATTCCAACATCGCCAACTATTCACCTCTTCTTCAGCTATTCCTTAGTTCATATTAAGCAAGCAGGTTACGAGATTATCATTAAGTAATTAAAACAGTGTGAAATAGTAACGGAGTTGGATTATAGATGAGCATAACTGAAAAGGAGTTTGGGTTGCTTCTGCTACTATCTGGAAAAGAATAGATGAAGTGGCGATTGTTTCTATGCTTACTATTTGAATGGAGTTGATGGGTTTGAGCTGATTGGGGTTTAATTGCGAAGCATTTGACATAAATACAGAGAAGAAACGACGAGACATGAACAATACAATAAAGGCAGGATAACTGAGGACAAAAATGCGGGAAACGGGCTGATGAAGGAAAGTGAGTAAATATAAGAAAAGCGGTGATGGTATTTGCATATTTTAATAAATCTTGTTAATTATTGCTAAATATTCGGGGTAAATGTGTCCATTTTGGGCAGGAAAGACACATATAAGCGAACCATGGGCAAAGACAGGCTATAATGGGATAATCTAAAATGTGTTTTTCAAAAAATGCCCCGCCTGAAGCCAAATAAATGTGAGCCGCACTGTGAAGGGAATCGACGATGTGCGGAAACGGGGGTAAAGGAACGGTGACGTAAGAATGACTATATTTAATATGAAAAAAATCCGGAGCCGTTCCATATACCCTGAGATGAAATAATAGCTTGTTTTCCAAAGACTCTGCTGACCTTTTTAACAACCAAAGTTGATAAAAAATTACTTGATTTCTTAATTAAATTTAAAGTAGTCAAGTTTTTTTTGTACCTTTGTAAAATGAACTATTAATTAAAAATACTCATGAAAAGCACGTATAAAACTTTCAAAGAGAGTGTTAAAGAGATAACCAGCTACTACCTGCTGTTGGTCGAAGAAACGAAATCGCAACGGCTGGTGGGCAGTACTAACGAATGGGTGCTGGACAATTATTACATGATAAGCGAGCAGGAGAAGGTACTGAAAGTGGATTTGAACAGCCGTGAATTCCGTAAAATAGACAACAATAGAAAAGAACGTATCATCACGTTGCTGAGGGAGTTTCTGGAGAAGAACCACTTCAATGTGGACAAATCCCTGCTTTTCGGCTATCTGCAGCAAGAGCAAACGAGAACCAACGACTACTTCACCTATCCGGAGGTGTGCGCTTTGTTGCCTTTGATAAAATGCGTGCTTATAGAAGAGCTGGCGGGACTATGCCACGTGCTGACAGAGCAGCATGCCTATCACTACTCCCTGACCGACAAGTCGATGGCCGATATGGGGAAGCTGGAGCAGGCGGCGCAGTATAACTTGAAGATGATGAATATCTTCAACGCGCTGAAGAAGATGACCAAACTGCCCATTTCGGAATTGATAGACAGTGTGAGTTTTTCGGAGCAGATGCTGAAAAACGAGAAGGCCGGAATGTACGACCAGATGTACGACAAGACCAAGGACGACTACCGGAGCAAGATAGTGCTGCTGAGCAAGAGAAGGAAGATGAAGGAGCTCGACTTTGTGAAGGAGTTGGTGGAGAAAGCCGACGAGGCCAACGAGCATGTGGGGTGGCAGCTGTTCCCACCCAAACGATGGGACGCCCGCGCCCACTGGTACATCTGGATTGTGGCTCTCGGATCGCTGGGGCTGAGCATACTGTTTGCCTACTGGGCTTCGTGGGAGGAAATTATTTCGTGGCACACAGCACTGCTGGCCTTGCTGATGTGGGTGCCGATGAGCCAAATAGTGATAGACCTGTTCAACCAACTGCTATACCGCATACACAGACCGCAGAACACCTTCAAGATTAAGTTCAAAGACGGGCTGATACCAGAGGAATACGCCACTATGGTGATTATGCCCACCATTCTGAAAAACAAGGCCAAGACTATAGAGCTGCTGGAGCAGTTGGAGGTGTACTACCTTTCGAACATAAACCGCGCCAGCGAGGGACAGCGGATGGAAAGCCGTCCACAAAACCTCTACTACACACTGATAGGCGATGCCGCCGCAGGCCCCAACGAGGACATGCCCTGGGACAACGAGGTGGTGGAAGCCGGATTGCAGAAGGTGAAGGAACTGAACGAAAAATACGGTGCCCATATCTTCAACTTCGTGTATCGTAAACGTGCATGGAGCGACGGCGAGAACTGCTGGTTGGGTTATGAACGCAAACGTGGCGCAATATTGCACTTCAACGACCTGGTGCTGGGACAGACCACCGAGGAGGAGAAAGAGAAGCGTTTCCGCTGCGAAACCATCAGCGAATGGTTGCAGGGACCTGTGCCGCCCATTCAGTTTATCATCACGTTGGACACCGACACCGAGCTGGTTCTCTATTCAGCGCAGAAGCTGATTGGCTCGATGGCCCACCCGCTGAACCGCGCACGCCTTTCGAACGACGGGCGGAGAGTGGATGCCGGATACGGCATAATGCAGCCGAGGGTGAATGTGGACGTGGAAGTGACCAACAAAAGTCGCTACGCACAGCTTTTTGCCGGGTTGGGCGGTCTGGACGTGTACACTACCGCTTCGTTCGAGCTGTATCAAGACATTTTCAACGAGGGGTCGTTCTGCGGCAAGGGAATTTACGATTTAAAGATATTCCAGAAGGTGCTGAAAGGGACATTCCCCGAAAACCTGATATTGAGCCACGACCTGATAGAGGGCTGCCATATACGCTGCGGATTGATAAACGATATAGAGCTGTTTGACGACAACCCATCCAACTATATTGATGACGCCAAACGCCACCACCGTTGGACTCGCGGCGACTGGCAGATTATAGGCTGGCTGAGGAACAAGGTGCGCAACGAACGCGGAGAGGTAGTGAAAAACCAGGTGAACACCATAGGCCGATGGAAGATATTCGACAATCTGCGCCGCTCGGTTCTGAGCTTGTCGCTTATGGTGGTGTTGCTGTTTGGATTCAGCGGAGTGACATCGGTGCATTCATCATGGTTCCTGCTGGTGGCACTGGTAACGGTGGCCAGCCCCATAGTGTTCTTCATTCTTGGACAGATAACACGCTTGCCGAGTTTCGGAAAACGGTATCACTACTATGCCACACTGATGCGAGGATTCTCGGTGATAGTGTACCGTTCGCTGGTGCAGTTTGCCTTGCTGCCGAAAGAGGCATGGATGTATACCGATGCGGCTGTGCGTGCCTGCTACCGCATGAGGGTAAGCCACAAGAACCTGCTGAACTGGATAACCAGCGACGAGGCCGCCAAGAGCACCAAAGGCACATTGGGCGACTATATCAGCAAGTTCTGGGTGAACTATGTGGCCTCACTGATGATTATAGTGTTGTTCCTGTTCAGTGAACGGTATGTGATTGACTGGGTGTCGGCCATATTCTGTGTAGTAATATGGTGCGGTGCTCCGTTCCTGATGTTCTGGCTGGGCAAGAAATTCCCACAGGACAAGAAAAGCCTGAACGCCAAGCAAACCGAGGAAGTGACGCAACTGGCCAAAGACACATGGAACTACTTCGATAAACTGATGACGGAAGAGAACAACTACCTGATTCCCGACAACTATCAGCTGAACCGAGAGAAGAAGACCGACTACAAGACCTCACCCACCAACATAGGATTCTCGATGACGGCCATTATCAGTGCCGCCGAACTGGGATTCATCTCACACAGCAGTGCCGTGAACCGACTGAAGCACGTAATCGGCACCATCATGAAGCTGGAAAAGTGGAACGGACATCTTTTCAACTGGTACCATATAGGCACATTGAAAGCACTGCCCAATTTCTTTATTTCCACCTGCGACAGCGGTAACTTTGTGGCATGCCTGTATGTTGTGAAGGGGTACCTCTCGCACTTCGAAGAGCGGGTGACCGAGACCGAAGGCAACAGCGACGAGCTGTCAGGCTCGCACAGCATTGAAGTGGCCCACGACCTGATAAACAAAGTGGACAGGCTGATAGAGCGGACAGACTTCTCGAAACTGTATAACAACGACCTGGACGTATTCAGCATTGGATACGACTATGGTTCGATGACCCTCCTGCCATACCACTACAACAATTTCGCCTCGGAAGCACGACTGACCAGTTTCCTCACCATTGCACAGGGCGACGCCCCATACAAGCATTGGTTCTGTCTGGACAAGACATTGGTGCAGTATAGAGGCTATAAGGGTGTGGCTTCGTGGTATGGTACATTGTTTGAATATTTCATGCCGCTGATATTCCTGCCCACCTACAAGCACACGCTGATGGACGAGACATACAGTTTCGCCATCCGGGCTCAGAAAGCCTTTATACGCAACAACAAGTACGGGCTGCGCAACTCAGAACTGCCTTGGGGCATATCGGAGACGGCCTATAACGAGCTGGACGACGCACAGAACTACAAGTACCACGCCTTCGGTGTGCCTTATCTGAAGTTCCAGAACACCACACCGGACCGCATTGTGATTTCGCCCTACAGCTCGCTGATGACAATAGGTGTGGACGACGATGCTGTGTACGACAATTTGCAACGGTTCAAGGAACTGAAGATGTATGACGGCAATATGGGACTGTTCGAGAGCTATGACGAGGAGGACCATGTGCCTGTCCGTGCCCACTATGCCCACCATCAGGGCATGATACTGGCCAGCCTGGCCAACTATCTGGGCAACCACTGCCTGCAAAACTACTTTATGCAAGAGCCTACCATGCGTTCGATGGAGACCCTGTTGAAAGAAAAAGCACAGGTGAGACCTTACATTGATTTGAAGGTGACTCAATATAAACGTTACCAGTACTCGAAAGTGCAGACCGAAAGCGACGCACGAGATTTCGACAGCCTGGCCACAGTGCCCGAAATAGGAGTGCTGAGCAATGGGCAGTATACCGTACTGCTCAACGACCGCGGGTCGGGATTCTCGCGCTACCGCAATGTGATGCTGAACCGCTATCGCAAAATCAGCGCCGACCACTATGGCATATACCTCTTTGTGCGCAACCTGAAGAGCGACAAGTTGTGGAGCAGCAGCTACGCTCCCTTCGATGTTATGCCCGAGGGCTACAGGGTGAGTTTCGCCAGCGACAAGGTGAGTTATCTGCGTATTGACGAAGGAGTGGAGACCAAGACGGAAATCACGGTGCTGAAAGACCGCTCGGCCGAAATACGCCGCTACACTTTCACCAACCACACAGACCAAGATGTGGATTTGGAGATTACAAGCTACGGAGAGTTGGTGATGTCGCCCAGCGAAGAGGATGAAAACCACCGCGTATTCAACGGCATGAAGATACTGAGCGAATACGATGCAGAGCACGAGTCACTGCTTTTCAGCCACCCGGTGCAGGGAGTGCAGGAAAGCCACCAGTTTGTGCTGCACAAACTTTGGGTGGAAAAGAAGTCGGATGCCGAAGACAGCAAGAAGTCAGACTGGTCGAAACTAGTGGAATTCGAGACTTCGAGACTGAAATTCATAGGACGTGGTGGCAGCCTGCGTCACGCCGACATATTGGAAAGCCGCCGCACATTGACGGGCACAGTGGGCACAACCCTCGACCCCATCATGAGCATGAGACGCCGACTGCATGTGCCTGCCGGCGAACAGGTGAACGCCTTTGTGATAGTGGGGTTTGCCAAGTCGCGCGAACAGCTGCTGCAAATCACAGAGCAGTATCAAAACAACATCGACGTGGAGCATGCTTTCAAGACCACTACGGTGTTTAACAACATGCGGACCAGCATGTCGCTGCTGAAAGGGTCGCAGATGAGGCTGTACAACAGCATCTCGAAATACATGGCACAGACCGCCACATTGGGCAATGCCCGCCAGAACACTTTGGCCAAGAACACACTTTCGCAGAGCGGACTGTGGCGATTCGGTATAAGCGGCGATTTGGCCATCCTGCTGTTGGAGATAGACAGCACCAAGCGCTCCGGACATGCCAAAGAGTTGTTGCGTGCGTTCGAGTACTTCAAGGTGCATGGTCTGCTCCTCGACCTTGTGTTTATCAACGATGAGAAAGGTTCGGAGCATGAAGGTTTGACACATTTCATCCGTAATATGGCCAACAGCGAGCACCTGTGGGCAACCCACTCGGATGCCGGTAGAGTGTATGTGCTGGACGGCAACGAAGTGACCGAAACGGAACGCATATTGCTGCGCACTGTGGCACGCTTGAGCTTCAACACAAGCTCGGGCAAGAGCATTGAGCAGCAACTGCACGATTTGGAAATGGAGAACCAACAGTATCAGGACATGGTGGAATATCCACAACTGAAACCCAGCAATAAGTTCCGCGTATGGAGCAGTCTGGAGTTCTACAACCAATATGGCGGATTCGACAACGACGGACGCGACTATGTGGTTACCAACACCAACACGCCCATGCCCTGGATCAATGTGATAGCCAACCCCAACTTCGGCTGCATAGTGAGCTCGACAATGGCGGGATTCACATTTGCTTATAATGCCCAGCAGTTTAAACTGACCGGATGGAGCAACGACATGGTGCGCGACAATGCCTCTGAAATGCTGTTGATAAACAAACAACAGTTTGTTCCTGCAACAGCACGTCACGGCCAGGGCTACTCGGCATTCGACGCCGAATACGACGACATGATTGTGAAGGTGCGCCTGTTTGTGGCAACAGACCGCATGGAGAAATACTATCAAATCAAGATAGAGAACAAACTGGAGACACCGCAGAAGATAGAGATGGACATGGTGTACAAACTGGTGTTGGGCGTGACCGAAGAGAAGACAGCCCGATACCTCTTCTCCGAATGGGACGAGAAGAACAACAGCGTGTATGTGCGCAATGTCTATCACGAGATATACGGCAACAAGGAGGTGCAGCTCACCTGTTCAGAACCACTGACAGATGTCTCGCTGAACTACCCCAACCGCAAACAATTGGGATTTTCAATGGAAATACCCGCCAAGAACGAAAAGGAAGTTGCTTTTGTGATTGCCGTACACGACAAGAACGAGCCTGCCGAGAGTTGCAAGCCGAATATCTCGATAAGCGATATCAACCAAGAGTTTGACCGCGTGGTCAAATTCTGGGACGAGAAACTGTCGCTCATACAAGTGGAGACACCCGACAAATCGTTCAACTACATGCTGAACCGCTGGTATCTGTACCAAGTATATGCTGCACGTCTGTTTGCCCGTGCCGGATTCTACCAAGTGGGCGGAGCCACCGGATTCCGCGACCAGCTGCAAGACGTGATGAGCGTGCTTTACAGCAATCCCGGATATGCCCGTAAACAGATTCTCGAGCATGCCGCGCACCAATTCGCCGAAGGCGATGTGCTGCACTGGTGGCACGAGAGCATGATGCTGGGAGCCCGCACTACATTTAGCGACGATTATCTGTGGCTTGTATTTGTAACTTACCAATATATCCAAGTGACGGGCGATGACAGTATCCTGAGCGAGCAGGTGTCCTTCTGCCAAGCCGACCAGCTGAATCCCGGAGAGGCTGAACGTTGCGTTCGCTACGCAGTGCCCGAACGTCAGGCCGATGGCACATTTATCATCGATAAATCGAAATTCGAATATGTCACATTGTTCGACCACTTGAAACGCTCCATCAACCGTTCCATCAACCGCATGGGCAAACATGGTCTACCCCTTATGGGTTGCGGCGACTGGAACGACGGCATGAACAGAGTGGGCGTTGAGGGCAAAGGCGAAAGCGTATGGGTGGCCTTCTTCCTGGCCGACCTGTTGCCCAAGATGGAAAAACTCACACAGATGATGCCCGGTGCCGACCTCTCCTACTGTGAGGAACTGGAAAGTGCATACAAACAACTGGTGGAATCGGTGCAGGAGAATGCATGGGACGGTTCGTGGTTCCTGCGCGCTTACTTCGACAACGGCGACCCCATGGGTTCAAGAAACAACACCGAATGTCAAATAGACCTCATTTCGCAGGCTTGGAGCATACTCACCGATGTGGCCACTCCCGAACAGAAAGTATCTATCATGAGGGAGACCGATGCAAGACTTGTGAACCGCGAGCATGAGATTATCCAACTGCTCACACCTGCATTCCACAATTCACAACCGTCACCGGGATATATCATGAACTATCCTGTAGGCGTTCGCGAAAACGGAGGTCAGTATACTCACGGAGCCATGTGGTATATCATGGCCCAACTGAAGGAAGGCCGCCACGACATGGCCTATTTCCTCTACTCACTCATCAACCCAATTCATCGTACCCAGTCGCTGGCCGATGTCTTAAAGTACAAAGTAGAGCCCTATTGTATTGCCGCCGACATATACAGCAACCCGCAGCATCCCGGACGCGGTGGCTGGACTTGGTACACCGGGTCGGCTTCATGGGCTTACAAGACAGGTATCGAGAATATACTTGGACTCCACAAGATGGGCGACCAACTCACTATCGAACCACGTGTCCCCACCGAGTGGCAGGAATTCACCATCCGCTACCGACACGGCAACAGCATCTACATTATCAAGTACCAACGCCCCGAGACACCAGAAGCCACAAATGGACAGAACCCCACCACTATCACGCTGGTGGACGATGGTCAGGAGCACGAAGTACTGATATAATAACGCTACGATTTTAAGCTAATAAAGTTGGCCTTTGGCAGCAAGGCCATAATATGAAAGCCACGGCAAGTATGGAAAATGCTTGCCGTGGCTGTTTTTTAGTATTGGAGGTGATGTGCGCTATCTGATTATCAGTTTTCTTATGGTGGAGGATGTGGAGAGTCGGACGAAGTAGACACCGGCGGGGAGGGTGCTGATGTCTAGGGTGGTCTTGCCGCATTCCACTTTCCATTGTCCGCACTCACGACCGGTGGCATCGGTCAAGCTCAATGTGGAGGGCTGGTCGGTCTCGACGGTCACCGTCATGCTGGCGGGATTGGGGAAAATTGAAAAATGTGAATCGTAAATTGAAAGTTCGTTGATACCTTCGGTGCCGTCGGCCACCCATTCGAAGAGAGCGACGATAGCTGTGTCGGAGGTGACGACGATGCTGCGGGGATTGGTGGTCGCGCCATCGCTCCAGCCGAGGAACTGCCAATGCCCTCCCACTGTGTTCGTGTCTATCATCATATAGCCTATCGCCACCATGCTGCTGTCGGCATAGATGCCGCTGCCATATGTCTCGCAGACACCATCGACATTGACCGTCACCGTGACGGTGCGCCAAAGGGTATCATGTGTGATAGGCGTGGTATCGGGGACGAAGAAGGCGATGAAGGTAGTGTCGCTGACGAGGAAGAGGGTGCGCACGGCGTTGGTGTCACCGTCATTCCACGAGCCGAAACGGTTTCCCTCATAGGGCGTCGCGCTGATGGTGACAACACTGCTATCGGGGTAGGTGCCGCCGCCAGTGACATACCCCATTGACTCGTTGTCCGAAACAACGAGCACAGTGCGCCACACCGTGTCTGGCATCGGTGCCGGAAAGGTAGTGTCGATGATGCGAATATTATCAATCTCAAGCGCGCCAGGAAACTGTCCGTTGGGCTCCCAACCTTCGGTAGTGTAGCGGAAGGCCAGTCGGACGGTCTGTCCGGAATAGGCACTGAGAGACGCACGCATGGCATCCCAACCGACAGTGATATCCGGATGCACTGTATCGATAGCTATCAAAGTGTCGTACACGCTCAAGTCGCGGTAGTCGTCCGCCGTGGTAATCATGACGCAATAGGAATGCGTGTCATTAATCTGGGAGGTGGCATCCCAGCATAGCAGCAGTTCGTCGTTGCCGTCTATCGGCAGGTCGGGCAGCGTGATGGCACGTGAAATGAGCCAATTGTCGGTAGGCTGCCATACGTTCACAACCACTGCCATGGTATAGTTGTATTCATCGTACACTATCCACTGGCTGCCTTCGGGTTGCCACCAGCAGTCTAAGTGCCCGTTGAAGTCTTCCACCCATGTCAGTGCGTCCACTGTGTCGCATGGCTTGACATTCACTACAGCCCAAGCACTGTCGGTGCCATAAGAGTTTGTGACCCACACGGTGACAGTGTCGGGGCCGCCAGTGTAGCAAGTCAACATGGCTTGTGCGCTACTGTCCTGTATCAGCGTAGCCTCGCCACGTTGGGTCTTGGTAGTGGTGAATCTGTAGAAAATGCCGTTGGTATCGCCCTCTACCAGATTAGCGGTGAGAGTCATCGGCGTGCCGGGGAAATAGTCATCATCAACCGTCAACGTCACCACAGGCTCGAGGGCATAGTGCACGCTCATGTTAGTCAGATAGAATTGCAAATAATCCCCAGTCACTTTGAAAACCACATGGATATGTTGGCCAGCGTAGGTGTTGAGGGGTATGCGTGTCGGGTAATGATATCCGTCGACAAAGGGATATACTCCCAAAGTGTCGAAGGTGGTCATATCGGTTGTGACCATCACTATCAGGCTACCATAAAAGAAACTGTATGCATCATCAAACTCAAGTACCACATTGCCGTCGTTGGGCACATAGACCAAAGGGGAGACCACCATTGTGGTGGGCCAGTCGGTGAAGCACAGGTATCCGTAGCTGGGGTGAATTTCGCACGTCCCCTCCAGCACCTGCCAGCAAAGGAAGTCGTCGGCGAAATTGGCCACCCACGGCAACGTGTCTTGAACTGGGCATACCGTCAGCGTCACCGTGTCGTCGCTTTGGCCATAGACGTTGACAGTATGCACCGCCACTGTGTCTTGGCCTGAAGTAAGGTAGACAAGGTACACGCTGTCGTCACTAGCTGTAGTGTACAGCATAGCTTCGCAACGACTGGCCATAGCCGACCACCAGGTGTGCTGCAACCCATCGGTCGAACCGCCTGTCAACGTCACCTTAAATCCGACGGTATCAAGGACAGAGACCCTCATGGCATCGGCTGCAAGAATGGTATGTGGTACAACGTAACGCAAAGGGTCGGGTACCCAGATGGTTGCTGTCGCACTGCGGTTGCCATACTGACCGATGGCCGTAACCGTGATGGTGTCGATGCCTTCGGTGTTGTATACTATCGTAGCCTGCAGGCTATCGCTCACCAACGAGGCCTCGCCGTGCGCCTCCATAGTAGAGTGCCATTCCACAGTCATGCCAGTAGTGTAGCCCTCTATCACTGTAGCCATCAGCTGCAAGGTGTCGCCCACCTCGACGCTGTCGGGCGCCGTGAACGTAATATCAGGCCTGAAAGTGGGCACCACATCCACATCGTCGATAAATAATTTGCACCATCCAGTGTTGTCGTTGTCGATGAAAGCTATCCTTATCGTCTGCCCGCCGTATTGCGCAAGGCTCACCTGGTGACTCTCGTAGCCCGAGGTGCTGCCGGTCTTGGTGTAGAGTACGGTGGAATAGGCACTTGTCGGTGCACCGTTGGCTATCGTGTCAGCCGACGCTGCAATACGCACCTCTATGGTAGGATAGATGCTATAATTATTGACCAACTGCTGTTTCCAACGCAGATAGTAACCGTTAGCGTCGGTAGGCAGGGTGATGTTTGGCGTAATCAACCAAGTATTGGTCGGATTGAGCGAACCGGATTGACATCGTGCCGTCTGGCGCTTTCCGGTAGGGCGTGTGTTGTCCGACACTCGCGACCACGTACCGCCGCCGGACCTAACCCAGCGCTGCTCCCATACACTCATGGCGTCGACTGCCTCGAAGTCGCAACTGAACAACGGCGTATGTGTCGGGTTGATAGCGGTAATAAAACTGAAGGTGACAGAATGCGAGGTGTCGTTGGGGCATACCGTTTGAATAGTGCCATTGTAGGTAGTGGTGTCAAACAATCCCGACAAGGTGATGGTAGTGTCGCCGACAATGGTATCAATGCCAGCATCGGGGATATACAGGCGGTATTGGCTACCGTCTCCGCTCCACACGAGGGTGAGGCTATCGGGATTGCTGTTCATAATATTGACAGAACCAGGCCGCGGACAGTAGTCGGGGTTGATAGTAAAGGAATATACGCGTCCTTCTTCTGGCCACATACCCGTCGGGTTGGTTTGCGACACGCCACCCTCCGAGAACAGAGCCTCGTTGGCAACCATATCGATGAAGACCACATCGCTTGCGCTGGCGGCAATGCCGTTCTGCATGGCCATGGGGAGGGTGTCGCCCGTCTTCGGGCCGTATACAAGCCTCACCTCACCCGTGGCTTCAAAGAGTTGCACTTGCGCACTCAGCGTGGCGCGGGGAGTGTTATAGGTGGCAAGCCTCATCTCCACCACCAATACGCGGCTTCCATTATCGCCGAAGGTGGCATAGCGCATACAACTTGAGGAGTCCATACCCATTCGCCCACCGAAAGGCTCTATTTTCGGCATATTCTGTCCCACCATATTCAGCGGTGTGACGCCACTGTTTGAGGCCAAAACCTGAGTGTTGCCCAAACGCAACGTACCATAGACATTCACTGAGAACTTGGTACTCTCCTCGCCTGCCAAGGTGAACGGGAACCCGATATTGGTCACCGAGGAAACGCCCGGTATTGCGTATACGGTTAGGTAGTGGCATTATCAGTGATACAGCGTTGCTGTCGAGCGTTATCCATGCATTTGTGTCGACCCATGTGTCGAAAAGGTACGCATCATACAGCGTCTGCGCACACAGGGTGCCAGTGCCAACGCACAACAAGGCAATCAAGACAATGGATTTGCTAAATAATGAAAGTCTTTTCATAACATTGTTGTTTAATGAATCACTTTGTGTAACTTGAATGTGTTAAAAAAATATGTCTTTGGGTTCTGTAATTATACTTAGGGCACCTCCCTGCATACAAAACCCATTAACCTGCAGGGGAACTCCGTTAGACTATTGACCGCTATTCAGCGATTGAACTCTGTCTATATAACACAGAAAGTGCAAAAACGTGACACGAGTTTAACGTTTTTTATGATTAAACGGTATTAATATCAAAAAATTTACTTTTTTATTGTATAAGAGCGACTATTAATATGTAGAAACAAATACTAAGGCTGGTAAATATACTATATCTGATATCCAGATACGTTCAGTCTCGAATGTCAATCACACATATCCACCAGCTTGTTGTGGACAAATGCCACCTGCCGCTTGCGCGGATTGCCTTCATAATTGAGTATCACGAAGTCGGCACGCATCATCTTCTCCTCAGCTTCCCACTGATTGCGCATACGTGCCTCCAGTTCTGTGCGCGACACCTTATCCCGCAACTCCAAACGGCGCAAACGTTCTTCCTTTTCAAGGTAAACACAAATCACCTTATCCACCATCTTGTCGAACCCATACTCGTACGTGATGGCGCTTTCAAAAATGACGTATGGTCTATCGGTATGGCTTTCTGCAAACAACTTAAAGTCATCCCACACCCTGGGATGTATCAAAGCATTGAGTTTTTTCAGCGCATGGGCATCATTGAATACAATGCGCGCTATTGCCCGTTTGTCAGCGCTACCGTCTTTCTGCAGCACATCCTTGCCGAACAGATTCACCACCTCGGCCACAAATGCCGGGTCGTCATAATATCTTCCGGCCACTTGGTCCGCCACAAAACAAGGCACTCCCAATTTCTGAAACTCCTCCAACACAGTGGTCTTGCCGCAACCTATCCCACCCGTCAAAGCAACTAGTTTCATGATATTGGTTTATTTAATAATAACATACTGAACAGACGCTGGCGAAACCTGTTTCACTCTAGTATTCTCCGGAAACCTTGTAATCCTCACCGGCAACTCCTGTGAAACATCGCTGCTGCGATATATTACCTCTGCCACAATCATCTCTTCGGTCACATCATTATATGCCGAATCGGGCACCCAAAGCGTAACGCTCACCTGCTCGGTCATCAAACGCCAGCGGACACTCTCTTTGGTGTTGAACGACACGGGAACCACAAAAGTCTTTTCTATAAAACGGCCTGCCGGTACATATATCCGCACACTGTCGTGCGACGACTTCACATCGCCGTATTGTTTCCACACTGGATTGAGAGGCAGGCTGTAATACCCGCTTTTGGCTATATTGTTCACTTTACAGGACTTTGTCTCCAACTGGTCAATCTTGTTGAGCGACGCGATATTGCCGTACAGCCATACAGTATCGGGCTCCACTCGCGGCTCTCCGGCAAGTCCAATCTGGTCTTTGAATCGGAATTCCACATCCCGCAATTGGGGCACAAATCCCTTGCGGTTCACATCGGTCAGTTTCAACTTCAAGGTCTCCACCGGTGAGCTGATACCGTGCGTGCCGCCAAAATCCATCTGGTCAATTATCTCCTGAAACAGATGATTGTTCACGCTCAACACCGTGTCTCCCGACACATTAATTACAAACGGCTTTTGCTTCACCACTATATAGCGGCTCTGTGCCAAAAAGCAGTTGGAGTTGATAGTGAGGGGCAGAACCGAATCGGCATACGTCACCACATGACGTGTAGAATCAAATCCTGTCCACTGCACACGCACCTGGACAGGATAATCGTTATGCTCCGACATCGTCACGACCCACCATACAATGGCGGTCAATAAAAGAATAATCCAAAAAGACCTACGGCGGAACAGGCTCATTTACCTCTCCATTCAATGGTTCTATACTTTCGGATATTATTTCTTGGTCTGAGTATTCTGCTCGGGCACAGGCTGTATCATGGATTTCTCAACAGTCACCACAACGCCGTTGGCTATCTCCACGTCAATGGTGTGCTCTGCCACTTCGTGCACCTTACCGTAGATGCCACCGCTAAAGCTAACGCGGTCGCCTTTCTTCAAAGCCGAACGGAACTCACGCTCTTTCTTGGCCTGTTTCTGTTGCGGGCGTACCATCAGCAGCCACATCACAACAAAAATCAGAACAAGCCATAAAAGCATACTTCCACCGCCCTGGCCTCCCTGGGCTTCAAGCAAAACAAACATTGTATTCATCATCAAATAAATATTTAATTGTTAATTATTAATACTCGTGTAAATCTAAACATTCTGTCGTTCAAACACGCCACACCTCAACACTATTTCACCTGTGCAGTGATTTTCAGCACATAGCGGGATGGCTGGGCGTTGGAACTTACCGTAATCTCCTGATACTGTTGTCCCACCTTGCCCTGCGAATTAAACGACACGCTGATATATCCATCCTCGCCTGGGGCAATCCGTTTGCGCGGATAGTCGGCAACGGTGCAACCGCATGTGGCCGAGCAACTGCTGATAATCAAATCGGCATTACCCGTATTGCGGAAGTGGAAACTATAGGTAAGACTCTCCCCTTGGGTGATGCGCCCGAAATCGTGAAGGTCCTTGTCGAACATAATGCTCGGCATCGGCTGCGTGGCATCGTAGCCTGATGCAGAATTGGGATTCTGTATCAAGTCGACATCAAATTCTTCAGTATTTCCTCCCCCATTGCAGGCAACAAAACCAAATGTGAGGCACACCAGTGCCAAAAGCATCATTTTTCTCATTCTTATTCCTCCGTATCTGTCATTGTGGGGTCCATCAATCCGCGACCCGACTTGTTAATGCGTCCGGCCGAGCGAAGTTCTATTATGAATTTATCAAGTATACCGTTAATAAACAAACGGCTGCGATCCGTGCTAAACTCCTTCGAGAGTTCTATATACTCGTCCACAGTCACCCGCTCTGGAATAGAGGGGAACTCCGTAAGTTCGGCCACCGCCATATTCAGCAACAGCACATCCATGCTTGCCACACGCTCATATTCCCATCCTTTCAGATGACTGCGTATCATGCCTTCCACCTCTTTGCTGTGACGGAGAGTAACAAGCAGCAGCTGTCTCGCAAACTGGTAGTCGTCCACATCCTTCTCAATGCGGTCGTCATACATCAGCGGTATCATTGTGGAGATGTCGAACGACTCGTTCATTGCCTTCAGCATCATGAAATTATACTGGGCAATCTGGTCGTAATCATCCTCCCACAGCAGGCTCTGTGAGTAAATCTGGTCACACAGATGCTCATAGTTCATCAAGTAGCGGAACACCTTGATTGCAAAATCATGGTCCGACTCGAACGATGGCTCACTCTCAAGATAATCCTTATATTCCTGCTGTTTGGTCAGTCCGATGAAAGCTTGCCGGAAAGTCTCGTCATAGTCCACTCCGCCCCAATTCACATTGCTGTCCTTGCAATGGTGGCGATAGTCGTAGTTTTCCGAAAGCCGCTGTATAAACTCGTTGTTAGGAAACCGGCGGTTGGGATTCAACTCCTCCTCTGTCGGCAGGAACTTATGCTGAGCTTCGTCTATCATCGTGCCTGCCACTTCGGCAAAATGCACCAACGCCGACACCTGAAGGGTTCCAAGGTCGTTAAGACGCTGAATATTATGTTTGAAGTTATTCTCCGACACTGCCAAATCAACAGGGTCCAGCCGGGCGGCATACACCACCTGCAGTACTTTAGAACGTAGAAAGTGACGACTTAACATAGTATCTTTTCTCTAAAGGTTGTCAAAAATTGTTTTGTGAGTCTTGCGTTTAACCATCAAATTACCACATTGATAATCTTGTTGGGAACAAAAATCACACGCTTGGGTTCCTTGCCGTCCAGCCACTTCTGGCCCACACGGTCGGCCTTCACGGCAGCTACGGCTTCCTCCTGGCTTATGCCCACGGGCAGCTCGAGGGTGAAACGCATCTTGCCGTTGAACGAAACAGGGTATGTGAAACTGTCCTGAACCAGCATTTGGGGGTCGTATTCCGGCCATTCGGCCACACACACGCTCTCTTCGTGACCCAGCTGGTGATACAGCTCTTCGGCAATATGGGGTGCAAACGGGGCAATCAATACCGCCAGTTTTTCCAACACCTCCACCGACACCGACTCCATTCCCGAAAGGTCGTTCACACATATCATAAACGTGCTCACTGCCGTGTTGAACGAGAAACGCTCGATATCATCTGTAATCTTCTTGATAGTTTGGTGCAGCACCTTCATCGCAGCCTTGTCGGCGGCACCCTCGGTGCGGTTCTCAAACAGTTTCCAGAACTTCTTCAAGAAGCGGAACACACCCTCAATGCCGTTGGTGTCCCACGGTTTGGCCTGTTCCACAGGGCCGAGGAACATCTCGTACAAACGCAGTGTGTCGGCCCCGTATCGCGACACAAGGTCGTCCGGGTTCTGCACATTGTACATCGACTTCGACATCTTCTCAATCTCCCATCCGCACACATACTTGCCATCCTCCAGCTCAAACTGCGCGTTGGCAAACTCTGGCCGCCATTGCCTGAACTTCTCAATGTCGAGAATGTCGTTATTTACAATATTTATATCCACATGGATGGGCACCGTACGCTCGGCACGCCCCTCAATATTCTTCGACACAAAGAGATTGGTGTTCTCCTTGTCGCGATACACAAAGTTCGAACGGCCCTGAATCATGCCTTGGTTCACCAGCTTCTGGAAAGGCTCTTCCTTAACGCTCAATCCCAAGTCGAACAGGAATTTGTTCCAGAAACGGGCATAGATAAGGTGACCCGTACCATGCTCGGCACCACCCACATAAAGGTCCACATTCTGCCAATAATTCACAGCCTGGCTGCTGAAATAGGCCTCGTTGTTATGTGGATCCATATAGCGCAGATAATATCCGCTCGATCCGGCAAAACCAGGCATAGTGCTCAGCTCCAGCGGGAAAACGGTCTTATTGTCAATCCGACTGTTCTCTACCACGCGGCGTCCCACTTCGTCCCAAGCCCAAACGGTGGCATGACCCAGAGGGGGCTCGCCTGTGGCGGTGGGTTTAAACTCTTTCACATCGGGCAGCAGCAGGGGCAGACATTCCTCCGGAATGGTGCAGGGACGGCCATCCTTATAATACACAGGGAATGGCTCTCCCCAATAGCGCTGGCGGCTGAAAATAGCGTCGCGCAAACGGTAGTTCACCGTCTTGTATCCTATGCCCATCTCCTCTATCTTGTTGATAACGGCCTTCATGGCATCCTTCACCTTCATTCCGGTAATGAAACCGCTGTTCACACACACACCCGTCTTGCTGTCGAGGCTCTCCTCCCAAGTCGAGGGGTCGGTGAGCTGCGAGGGATCCATAGCCACCACCTGACGTATGGGCAAATGGAAATGGCGCGCAAAAGCAAAGTCGCGGCTGTCGTGGGCCGGCACAGCCATAATGGCACCCGTTCCATAGCCAGCCAACACATAGTCCGACACCCAGATAGGTATATGCTCTCCGGTGAGGGGATTGATGGCATAGGCACCGGTGAACACACCGCTCACCTTCTTCACCTCGGCCTGACGCTCGCGCTCGGAGCGGTTCTTGGCCCAAGTGACATATTCCTCCACAGCGGCGCGCTGTTCGGGAGTGGTGATTTGGTCTATCATCTCGTGTTCGGGGCACAACACCATGAACGTAACACCGAAAATGGTGTCGGGACGTGTGGTGAAAATCTCGAACGAAGTCTCCTCCTTGGTATTAATCTGACCCATTAAAATCTCTTCCGGAGAGGTAGGCTTGCTGCATGCCAGGGGGAACCACAGGGCTGCACCCTCGCTGCGGCCTATCCAGTTGCGCTGTATCTCCTTGAGCGAGTCGGTCCAGTCCACCTGTTCCAACCCGTCCACAAGCCGCTGGGCATAGGCAGTGATGCGCAGACTCCACTGCCGCATCAGCTTACGCTCCACCGGATACCCCCCACGCACACTCAATCCGTTCACCACCTCATCGTTGGCCAGCACCGTGCCCAACTCGGGACACCAGTTCACCGGTATATCGGCCAGATAGGCCAGACGGAAATGCATCAGATATTCCTCGCGCTCGGCTTCCGAAAGGTCTTTCCACTCCTTGTCGCCAGCCACTACCTCCTCACCGCTTTCCAGTTTTTCAACCAGCCGGCTGATAGGCATAGCCTTGTTGAGTTCTGTGTCGTAATAATGATTGAAGAGCTGAATGAAAGTCCACTGGGTCCACTTGTAATAGTCGGGGTCACAGGTACGCACCTCGCGTTCCCAGTCGAAACTGAAGCCTATCTTGTCCAGCTGCTCACGGTAGCGGGCAATGTTGCGCTCGGTGGTGATAGCGGGATGCTGCCCCGTCTGGATGGCATACTGCTCGGCGGGCAGGCCGTAAGCGTCGTATCCCATGGGGTGCAGCACGTTGAACCCCCTGAGACGTTTGTAGCGGGCATAGATGTCGCTGGCTATATAGCCCAGCGGATGGCCCACGTGCAACCCAGCTCCCGATGGGTAGGGAAACATATCCAGAACATAATAGTGGGGCTTCACAGAGTCGTTCGAACAGCGGTAAGTATGGTGCTCACGCCAATACTCTTGCCATTTAGCCTCGATTTCATTAAAGTTGTAATCCATCAGTCTCTTCGTTTACAATTGTAAAATAATATCTTACGTACCTATCCGGTTTTTTGTGTAAATTGCAAATATACGATTTTTTCCTTAATCATACTAAAATAATTGTCATTTCAACCACATTTGAATAAAAAAAACGTTGCACCTCCACTCGCCGTTCTCCCCTGCCCCGCTCTAAGTTCTCCCCGGCTTCGATAACTGTTCACCTCTCACTAAGCTCCTACTAACCTTCTCTTAAGCTTTAAGGTGAATTTCAAGCAAAGCAGGAGTTAAAAGGGGGTGAATGGAGAGCGAAGCTACAGCGAACGATGAGCGTAGGAATGGTGCAGCTGAAGGGAGCTGGAATTGGAAGGCCAAAAACTGGGAAAAAAGGACACAACGAAAGGGCCATCTGGACCGATAGGAAACGGAAAGGTGACTCTGAATGTGGGGATAGAGAATATAGCTAAGTTGAGGCGTTTTAAAAGAGGGACAATAGAGGTTGGGAAAGGGGGAAAAAGTGATTGGAGCGCAAAAGAATGGAGGTCGGGAAGAAAAACTATGGAGGGCAGGGAGAAAAGCAATGGAGGTCGGGGAGAAAGGCAATGGGGCAACGGATTTGGGTCGAGGGAACAACGATGAGAAAAGGGCGGCAAGGACGGGGAGAAAGGTTGAGGAGTGGAGGCCCGGGAGAGAAATAATGTAGGCAAATGGCAGTAGGGACGGGTAATTAAGATTTGGCGGAATGAAAAAAGAAGAAAAATGAAATAAAAATTTGCGTATTGTTTTTTTTGTGTATCTTTGCAATTCATCAACATGGACAGTTAACCCAATTAAATGTCTGCAACTATTTGATGCAGAACTAATTCTAAACAATTTGACCACACAATGGAAGAACTGAATGAAATGCAGCCGACCAACGTTAACCCCGAGGAAAACGTGAGCAACGAAGAGCTGCAGCCCGTTGCCGAGCAGACCCCTGCCGCCAATGACGCCAACACAATCAACACGAACGAAAACGCCGGTGAGACGACCCCGGCAGCCGAAGCCGAGAGCAAGGCCGAGGTGACCCCAGCCGAGGATGCCCCCGCAGCATCCGAACCCAAAACGGAAGAGGCCCCCGCTGTGGAGGCTCAAGCAGAAACCGAAGAGCCTGCAGCAGAGCCCGTGGTGGACTATAGTGCCATGACCCGCGAGGAACTGCTGGCAGCACTGGAGGAACTGATGCAGGAAGCGGATGTATCGAAAATCCGCAACCGCGCCAGCGCTATCCGCAACCAGTTCAACATCTTGAACAAGGATGTTGAGAAACAGGCATTCGACGCTTTCCTGGCCGAGGGCGGCAACAAGGATGACTACAAGGCACAGGCCGACTCTGTGGCCGAGGCTTTTTTCAAACTGTACGACACCTTCCGTGCCCGCCGCCAGAAGATGCAGGAAGAGCTGGAAGCCCAAAAGCAGCACAACCTGGAAGCCAAGCAACAGATTTTGGAAGAGTTGCGCGTTTTGATCGACAAGGACGAGGAGACACTGAAACAGACCTACGACGAATTTAACGCCATTCAAGAGAAATGGAAAGCCATAGGCGAGGTGCCACGCGAACAGATGAACGACCTTTGGCAGAACTATCATTTCCTTATCGAGCAGTTCTTCAATAAAGTGAAAATCAACAAAGAATTGCGCATGCTTGACCTCAAGCGCAATTTGGAACAGAAGATACAGCTCTGCGAGCGTGCCGAGGAGTTGATTGTGGAGACTTCGGTGGTGAAAGCATTCAAGGCCCTGCAGGACCTCAGAGCCCAATGGCGCGAAATAGGACCTGTGCCCGCCGAGCAAAACGAAGAGACCTGGCAGCGTTTTAACAATGCAGCCAACCAGATTGACGAGCGCCGCCGCGAATACTACGACCAGCGCAAGGAAGAGCTGGACCAGAACCTCCTGGCCAAACAGGCCCTGATAGAGAAGGCCGAAGAGCTTACGGCCACTCCCCCGAGTTCGACCAAGCAGTGGAACGACACCACCACCGGACTGGACGACCTGTTGAAGCTGTGGAAGAGCATCGGCCCCGTGCCGCGCGAGCATAACGAGGAGGTTTGGAACAAGTTTAAAGGCATTATCGACCAGTTCTATGCCGACAAGAAGGTGTTTTTCAGCCAGCGCCGCGACGAGCATGCCGAGAACTACCACAAGAAGGTGGACATCTGCCTGCGAGCCGAAGCCATTGCCAAGCGTGAGGACTGGAAAAACGCGACCGAAGAGCTGCTGCAGCTGCAGGAGGAATGGAAGACAGTGGGACCCACCAACTACAAACTGGGCGACAAACTGTGGCACCGTTTCCGCAAAGCCTGCGACGAGTTCTTTGCCAAGAAGGCCGAGTTCTACAAGGATATACGCACCAGCGAGAGCGAGAACCTGACAAAGAAACAGGCCATTATCGAGGAGCTGAAGGCCCACACGTTTGGCGACGACAGAAACGAGAACCTCGAAGCCATAAAGAGTTTCCAGCGCCGTTGGTCGGAGATTGGACACGTGCCTCGGCAGGATAAAGAGCGCCTGCAGCAGGAGTTCCGCTCACTGATTAACAGCATATTCGAGAAGCTGAAGATTTCTGCCCGCGAGGCCGAAGAGAATTCGTTCCGCGAGCGTGTGCGGAGTCACGGCGAGTCGAGAGGATTTGTAAACTCAGAGAAGAATACCCTTCTGAACAAGATAGACCACCTGCGTGCCGACCTGAGCCTCTGGGAGAACAACCTGGGATTTCTGGCAAACAGCAAGCAGGCCGACCTGCTGAAAGCCGAGTTCGAGAAAAAGATGCAGGCCGCCCGCCAGCAGATAGCCCTGCTGGAAGCCAAGGTCCGAATACTCGACGAAGCCGAAAAGAACAAAGAAAACGAATAGACCCTCCCGTCAGCAGAGGCGTGATGCCACTGATAATGACGGAATAGCGAATGGCAAAATGCCGCGGCACAGGTTGTCGCGGCATTCAGCCGTAAATAATGGAAAGTAAAAAATAAGACTTTGAGAAGAAAGAAGTATTTAGTATATTGGACAATTGCAGCACTGGTGGTGTGTACATTTTGGGGGTGCCGACAAAAAACGGCTACGCCTGTGGAAATACATCGCTTTGACAAGGTGCTGTTCACTACCCCACCGGCCTCATTGACCGAGAAACTGACCTCGGTGAGGAACGAGTATAACACTGAACTGCTGAACATCCAGCCCGACAATCCGGAGTATATGCAGATGCTGACGGGATTTGTGGAAGACGAGACCATGCGCGACGTGTACCGCATTGTGGACAGCACGTTCGGCGACATGCAGAAGGAGGCTGAACAGCTGGGAGCGGCGTTGAAACGAGCCAACGAGATGTGCCCCACTCTGCGATACGACAAGATTTACACCTTTGTGTCGGGAATGTTCGACTACAACATGCGTGTGGGGTGCAACAGCCACGAGCTGGTTATCAGCCTGGACCAGTATGTGCTGCCCTACACCAAGAAGTACAATTATTTCAACAGCCCGCTGTTTTTGGTGAACCAGAGCCGGCCAGAGTATCTGCTGACCGACTGCATGACAGCCATAGCGCGTCAGCATATAGCCATTCCGCAGGACCGCGAAATGAGCCTGCTGGACTATATGGTGTCGGAAGGCAAAGCCATATATTTTGCACAGCAGACACTGGGCAAGGTGGCCGACAGTTTGCTGATGCGGTACACAGCTGAACAGATGGACTGGATGCAGAAGAACGAGGAGCATGTGTGGTCGTATTTCCTGCAGAGCAAACTGCTGTATGAGACTGACTATATGCGTTTCCACAACTTTATTGACGATGCGCCCAAGACCAACGCCTTCCGCGATTCGTCGCCCCGAACCACCGACTATATAGGCTGGCACATAGTGAGCCAATATGTGGAACGGACGGGGGTCAGCCTGCAGGAGCTGTTTGAAGAGACCGACGCGCAGAAGATACTGTCGCAATCGAACTACCGTCCCAAATGACGGAGAGGGCTACAAGTCCGGAACAAATAAATGACAAGGCAAAAATAGAAAACAAACAACAATACGAGGCAGCGGAAAGGGCTGCCGCATGAATGAAAGAACATGAAGAGTCGTCAAAAAAGAAAAGGCTGGGTGAGTACCAGCAACATATATGTCTACCTACTACTGAAAGCATTGCTGGCATTTGTGATATTGCTGGCATCGCAGGCTTTCTTCTACTTGGCCAACACTAGAATATTCCACGTAGACGGGTTCTCTGAGTGGTGCGGCATTTTGTGGGGCAACATGACGTTCGGCATAGCCACAATAGGATGCGTGTTGCTGCCCTATTTTGTGGCCAACCTGCTGCCGTTCAAGTTCCGTTGGAACAAACACTACCATACGCTCACGGAGATACTGCTGTATTATGTGCCGGTGCTTTTCATCTTGGTGAGCAATATATGCGATGCGGCATACTATCAATACACCTACCGCCGATTGAGCGGGGAGATATTCCGTTATCTGGGCATCAGTGGCAACATGACAAGTTTGTGGCCGCATTTTCTTGTGGACTACTGGCATGCCACCGTGGTGGGTATAGCCTTGATAATATTCACCATCTGGATGGGCAACCGATTCCAACTCTCGGCACGCAACAAGTACCGTAAACACGGGTTGAACGATGTGGTGGGACTGATAGTGGGCTCGGCATGCGTACTGTTTCTGCTGCGTGGAGGTTTCGGCAAGAACATTGAGTGGCAGGATGCCGCCAAGTATTGCCAAGCCAAGAACAGCGCGCTGGTGACCAACAGCGGATATAACGTGGTGCGTACCTTTAACGGGGGAACACTGGAGGAGGTGAATTATATGGACGAGGCCGCGGCCCGGAAGTTGTTCAACCCACAGTTTGCACCCGACGAAACGATAATGCGGGCAGTGGCCGAAGGACGGACAGGATGGGCACCGGGAGGCGGAAGGCTGACACTTGGAGCTGGAACCGACTCGGTACGCCAGTCGTACAGCAATGTGGTGATAATAGTGCTTGAAAGCTTCTCACAAGAATATATGGGATGCTATAACAAGGGTATCATGAAGAGTTTTACTCCCTTCCTGGACTCGCTGGCGGAGCATTCGGTGGTGTATCAGGGAAGGGCCAACGGCAAGAAGTCGATTGAGGGCATACCTGCCATTTTTGCTTCACTGCCCACATTGATGAATTTCCCAATCACGATGAGCGACTATTCGGACGACAGCCTGTATGCCCTGCCCGCCGTGCTGAGAGACCACGGATTCCACACCGCTTTCTTCCACGGCAGCTACAACGGAGTGCTGTCGTTCGACAAACTGTGCGAGAAGATGGGATTCATGCAATACTATGGCCAGAACGAATACATGGCCGACCCGATGTCGCGCACATCGGACTATGACGGATGCTGGGGCATCTACGACGAACATTTCCTGCAATATATGGTGAGAAGGCTGGGCACATTCCCGGAGCCGTTCATGTCGGGAGTTTTCACATTGTCGTCGCACCACCCCTACACCATGCAGCCGGAGCATGAAGGTGATTTCGAGGAGGGACCTCACCCGTTGTGCCGCGTGGTGTCGTATACCGACAACGCACTTCGCAAATTCTTCGACCAAGCCAGAAAGACCGATTGGTACAAGAACACCACATTCATCATCACCGCCGACCACAGCGGCCAGGGGCTGCACCGCGAATACAATGACTATAACGGATGGTACACCATCCCGATGCTGATATACCGCCCCATGAACGAAGAGGTGCTGGCACAGGAAAACGGGGCTGAACAAAGTTTCCACAAAGTATATCCCCGACTGATGCAGCAAACCGACATTATGCCCACACTGCTAGACTATCTGGGCATTGAGACCCGGACAACATGTTTCGGCACCAGCGCGTTCCGCAATCCCGACAACGGGTGGCAGATTGCGTTTGGCAACGGCTACTATCAGCTGGAATCGCCGAAGGGAATTGCAGTACTGAGCCAGGACAAAGATGAGGGCAACGGCAACATGGAATTGCTTAAAGCCATCATACAGCAATACAACCACAGACTCATCTCCAACCAGTTGGGGAGAAACAACTAACTTACAACAAAGAACAATAATCCCGATAGAGAATGAAAAAGAAAATGCTTGTTATCGTCAACCCGAGGTCGGGTGTTGGAAGGCAGAAAAGAATAGAACAGCTGCTTGCCACAAACTTGAACCTCGACATGTATGACTATACTATTCAATATACCGAACATATACATCATGGCACCGACCTGGCACGCGAGGGAGCCATGAAGGGATACGATATCATTACGGCCGTAGGCGGCGACGGAAGCGTGAACGATGTGATAACAGGCATGCACGGCAGCGACGCCACATTGGGTATCATACCCTGCGGCAGCGGAAACGGGCTGGCACGATGCATGAAGATACCGACCACGCCGGCTTTGGCCATACGCGTGCTGAACCAGAATAATCCCGGAACCATCGACACCATTATACTGAACGACAAGTTCTACATCGCAAGCATTGCCGGAGTAGGATTTGATGCCTATATAGCACGACTGATGAAGGCAGCAAAGATGCGTGGTTTTTCGGCCTACCTCAACCTCATACTGCGTGAATATCCCACCTACGAGTCAAAAGATTACAAACTGGTTATCGACGGGAAAGAGATTTCACGTAAGGCTTGGTTCACCACGTTCGCCAATAGCAACCAGTTCGGCTATAACGCCGCCATAGCTCCACAGGCCAAACTTGACGACGGACTTATAGACATAAGCATAGTGGACAAAATACCCATCGAGCATCTGCCTGTTACAGGCCCGCTGGTATATGCCAACCACTTTGAACTGAGCCAACATGTTGAGATGTTCAAAGCACACGAGGTTTGGGTGTCAGGCAATGTTGACAAATGGGTGAATATTGACGGCGAAGGAGAGAATGTGGGAAATGAATTGCACTTTGTAAACCATCAGAACAGCCTCAAAATCATGAAACGCGACATGAAGAGGGCTCTGATTTCCCGCAAAACCTCAGAACAGCTGTCACTGGTGCGCGACCAAATACAGATGACCCGGGACCAGCTCATACCCAAAAAGAAATAGCCATGTCGAAAAGCAAGAACAACAAGGTAGGCGTTGTCTACTCCACCAATCCGGACTATCAATATCAATACGAGGACGAATTGGAGGAAGTCGAAACCTTGCCGCCATCACAGCAACGACTGCACATACGCATGGAGAGGAGCGGCCGAGGAGGTAAGACCGTCACAGTGGTGGACAACTTCGTGGGTACGGACGACGACCTCAACACCTTGGGGCGGACATTGAAAAGCAAATGCGGAGTGGGCGGAAGTGTGAAAGATGGGCAAATCATTATTCAAGGAGATTTCCGCGACCGGGTGGCCGCCCTGCTCAAAGAAATGGGATACGGCAAATAGTGCTCCATTTCAAGACCATGAAAGGTTAGTTTCCACCCCTCCCAGCAAGAGTAGGATAATAAAAGGGTTCGATTCTATGAAAAACCTGATTGCCCTCATACTTATGATGGCCATAATGCCAATGGTTTTTCCACAAAGGACAATCAATGTAGGAGACATTATCCATAATAAGTTTGAGAAGAGCCAAGAGAACGACCCCTTTATTAACCATCGAAAGAAACTGCCTTTTCTTGATATATTTGCCGTAAACAACGGCTCCGACACTGTGTATGGGATTGAATTACTAAGCTATTCTGAGTATGAGACATATGTCAGTGTCTCTTACTGGACATCCCATTCCATCTTCTCTGCACGTCAAGAGCATAATATTGATATAGTTTTTAAGATCAAGTATGAAAAATACTTCTTCCAATGGCTGATGGATAATGTGCAGGCTTGGAACACGGATAGTCTTACCTCTTTAGGGCCACCGGTCATCCCCCACAATGAGGAGATAGCAGGCACATATTTTGCCTATCGAATAATACTCAACAATGATGATACTTCCGTGAGTTCTATCAAATTCTACCCTAGCAAAAGAGAAATACCCTCAAGCGAGGAAGAGAGTGACGATATATGGTTTCGTTGGAATGGCGAGGATTTAGATGAAGACGAGTATGAGGACGAGTAGAAATCGGCATACGGTAATATGTCAACCAGCCATTATCACTAGACAATGAAATCTGATAAACGTAAGCAAGTGGAAATAGTGTTCTTTGAGTTTATCTCACTCGTCCACCCTTGTAAAAATGCTTTCTCCAATAGCTGTCATCCAGCCTGCTGATAATTACTCCGCGCGAAGTAGACGAGTGCGCAAACATGCCGTTCTTCAAATAGATGCCCACGTGCGACACTTTCCCCTTGCTATTGGTGAAGAAAACAATATCACCCTCCCGCAGTTCACTCTTTGATATCAAGTCAGCATCCAGCTGCATATCGTTGGCCACGCGATGCAATTTCTTCTTGTACACATCATTGTAAATATGTCCCACAAATGCTGAGCAGTCGACCCCTTTGCGGTCATTACCCCCATATTTATAAGGCGTTCCTATCCAAGTCTGTATAGCATCGTATAGAGCCTCATTGTCGCCCGGTTCCCGTTCAATGCCCAATGCATTTACGCGACCTTCACGCACGGCCTCTTCCGACGGAGTGGGGACATATGGCACCTCTTTCACATACTCGTCCACATACAATTCCCCGAGCGAAAAATCCTCTTCCTCCAAATCCTTGGCAAGAAAACGCTTCAGCGAATCGCACGACGTAACCATTACAGAACATGCAACAATTGCAAAACATGCCAGAATCTTCCAGCCTTTTATATCAACACCCATTTATTCCTCCTTACAATTACTCCTTGACAATATAAATGTCTTCGTTGGCGCGTTTCATGTAATACTGTTCACGGCCATAGGTTTCAATTGCATCGCGGTTGCCGAGCAGACTCACCGCGGCAAGGCTATCCTGACGAATTTCGCCCTCAATGATTGCAGCCTCCTTATTCATTGCCGACACTTCCTTTCTCAACCGGTTCACAACTAGAAAGCTATTCTCGCTCAAGAAAAAGTATATAATCGCGAATATCAATGTGGCGGCCACATATTTATTCTTTACAATCTTCCAAATTCTAAGCAATACCTTTTTCATACACATTGAATATTATTACGAACCTATTATCTCACCTTCAATCTAGTGCCGTGTTTAATCTTGTCCGAGCGCAGATTGTTCAGTTTCTTCAACTTCTTAACTGTTGTACCGTTTTTCTTTGCAATGGAAGAAAGTGTTTCGCCCTTGCGTACCTTATGGTACATCGGCTTGCTTTCACTACGATGCTTCTGCCGTTGCACCACAGGCTGCGGAGTCTGCTCCACCTCTACCGTCTGCGGTTTGCGGCTTAGCGAGTCCTCCGAATCCTTGAAAATGACTTCGGCCTTTTTAATCAGGTCCGACATTTTGTCGGTGGGTATGCATAGGGGATATGATCCGCTTTCGCCCGGTATCAACCCCGTGCGGTACTGTGGGTTGAGCGTACGCAGCTCCTCCTCATCTATTTCAAGATGCTTGCTCACATAGTGAAACAGCATGTTCCGTTCCACCATAATGGTATCCGTTCGCAACGGTATTGTTACCCGCTTGGGGTGCAACCCGTGCTCGGGATAGTAGTTCATTATATAAGTTGCTGCAATAAATGCAGGTATATATCCTCTGGTTTCGCGCGGGAGGTAGGGATAGATTTCCCAAAAGTTGCGTTTGCCACCCGAACGGGCTATAGCCTTGTTAATATTTCCCGGGCCACAATTGTAGGCCGCAATAGCCAATTGCCAGTCACCAAACACGTTGTAGAGGTCGCGCAAATAGTGAGCAGCCGCATCGGTCGACTTGTAGGCATCCCTGCGTTCATCAACCACCGAATTGACCTCCAGCCCATAATTCTTGCCCGTGGTGTACATAAACTGCCAAAGTCCTGCGGCACCGGCGCGCGAAGTGAGCGTGGGGTTCATGGCCGACTCCACAATAGTCAAGTATTTCAACTCCTCCGGAACATTGTATCTCGACAACGCCTCCTCAAACAAAGGATGGTAGTATTCACTCAGCGTCAGCATCACATCCAGACGGCTGCGCATCTTATTGAGATACATTCGGATATACGAGCGAACAATATTATTGTATGTCATAGGTATAACCGTATGCATACGGTACAACCTCTTGGCCAGCACCGAATCAGGAATCTGGTCAAACGCATAGTCGGTATTGATATTGGCCCTGTGGCGGCGCGTTGAAGCCGCATACTTGCTCAGCACATAGCTATTCAACAAACTGTCATAGTTCGACACAAAGATGTCGGCCAATTCCATTGCCTCCTCGTTTGTTTCATCATGCTGAGCCTCGGCTGCCGGCATAACCAACATTAGGGCCATTAATGTATAAAAAAATCGTTTCATAACGTATTCTGTATATTACGCACTTTTTCCCCCTGCTGTCCTCGTTGCCCCGACCTGTCGGCACAACAATGCAATCTGTTGTGCACAAAAAACTTATTCAGCTACAGGAAGAACAATTAGTACGATTGATTACATATTGTTTTAAAATGCAAAGTTACTCAAAAAATCCCTTTCGCAAAAATAAAAAATACATAATTTTTCCACCTTTCTATCAACATACTAAGTTATGCACCCACAACCCACTGATGACAACATTATTAACCTTCCGCAAATTGTCAATAAAAAAAATTTATCTACTCCTCGCTGTGCAATTCATTTTTTTTTCCTATTTTTGCAAACTAATAATATAAACATTTAATCAACTTATACAATGGAAATCACCATCACAGAACAAAATTTCGACGAAGTTTTGCAGAACAATGCAGTAGTAATGGTCGACTTTGGAGCCACCTGGTGTGGCCCCTGCAAAGCCCTTGCTCCCGTAGTGGAAGAAATTGCCAACGAATATGAAGGCCGCGCCGCCGTGTGCAAAGCCGACGTGGAAGAATGCTCGTCCATCGCCGCCCGCTTCCGCATCCGCAATGTGCCCACCGTCCTCTTCTTCAAAAACGGTGAATTGAAAGACAAGAGTGTAGGAGCCGTTCAGAAAAGCACCCTCACCCAGAAAATCGACGCCCTTCTCTAACCCTATCGTTTTCAGCATCCCGCAGCCCTGTCGCTGCCACTGCTGTAAACCAATCACACAAACCGAAGGCAGTCTCCCTTGTTCGAGGACCTAGAGAAATACAAGTCGCTGGACTTCTTTGCTCGCCAGATAGTGGAAGGATTCATTACCGGCCTGCACAGAAGTCCTTTTCATGGCTTTTCGGTAGAGTTTGCCGAGCATCGGCAATACACCACCGGCGAGTCAACCCGCAACATCGACTGGAAGCTCTACGGCCGCACCAACAAACTATTTGTCAAACGGTTTGAAGAAGAAACAAACCTGCGCTGCCAACTCGTCATCGACCACAGCAGCTCCATGCTCCTTCCCCTCGAAGGCCACCGCGACCTGCAGCACCCAAACAAAATCACATTCGCCTGCTACGCTACCGCCGTGCTCACCGAGTTGCTGGTACGTCAACGCGACGCCTTCGGCCTCTCGCTTGTAAGCAACGGCATCGACCTGCAAACCGAATGCCGTAGCAGCCGTGTGCACCAGCAATACCTGCTCCAGCTGCTCGAAACAGAACTGAACCGCCCCCTACCCGACTCCTCACGCCGCCAGTCCCAGCCCCAAACCACACACATCACCGACGCTCTCCACCTCACTGCCGAGCAGCTTCACCGCCGCTCGCTGGTGGTCATCTTCACCGATGCACTCGTCACCCCCGCCGACCAAGACCCCCTCATGGACGCCCTCAGGCACCTGAGACACTGCAAACACGAAGTGCTCCTTTTCCACACACTCCACCACGGCCAGGAACTCAACTTCGACTATCCCGACCGCCCCACCGAATTCATCGACCTCGAAAGCGGCCGGCACATTAAACTGCGGCCCTCCGACATCGCCCAGCACTACCGCCAGAACATCACCCAGCAAACCGAAAACCTAAAACGCCACGCCATCCAATACCGCATCGACTATCAACCCATCGACGTCAGCAAAGGCTTCGACCAAGTCATGCTCCCCTTCCTCCTCAAACGCGACAAACACCATTAATACCCCCCTCCCCCATCCCGTTCCCTATCTTTTTCCTTCACAAAAAGATAGCAATCGTAAACAAATATGACACTTGCTAACAGCAAATAGATGTCATATACCATTCCAGTCTGTTTTGACAAGCCAATCAGTTTACCTAGCAAAAATCTGTCAAGCGATTTCAGGAAAACACAAGTCCCATTCATCAACAACTCAGCTTCGCTTTCTCTTCACCTCTTAGTCATCCCTTATTAAGCTTTTATTCACCTTATGGGTGAATAGAAATTAAACAGGTCGTGTTTCAGTACTTAACGGAAAGCGGAGCAAGAATAATGCAGGAACAGTCATCGAAAAAACGTCTCACAACAATGTATCATACAGGGAAATAAACCATTAAGCATTAGAATGGTGATGACGGATAACCGTCTTCAAAGAAGGATGTAATCCACATCTGCTCCAGCATTATAAAACAAAAAATAGGCACTTTATATAATGGATAATTGGAGTTTCTGCCGACTCTACATATTGCTGTAAAACAATCATGAGCCAGCGAAAACGATATTTATTTACCAATTCTTCATTCCATACAACTACCCATTTTGCCCAAAAACTTAAACCATTCCGAAGTCAATGCTTGCATAAAGTATATAAATATTAAGTCATAAAACAAAGAAAAAGAGAGACATTATACATCCGTGTTGATATTTTTTTGTTAAAAAATGATATATCATTTACATTTATTCAATAATTATTCTTATCTTTGCAAACTGAAAAATAAGAACAACATAATATATATATTATCCAATGAATACAAAAAAATACACCTTAGTCATTAATCCAGGCGCCACATCGACAAAGGCTGCCATATACGAAGGCGAGACCGAAGTATTCACCGAAAATCTCTCACATCCTATTGAAGAGATTCAGAAATTCCACGAAGTGGCTGACCAATTCGACTATAGAAAAGGGGCCATACTCGATATGTTGAAACGCCACGGCGTCGGAACCGATGAAATTGCCATCGTGATGGGTCGCGGAGGCCTCACCCGCCCCTGCGAGAGCGGTGCCTACCGTGTTAACGACTTGATGAAGAAAGAGTGCCATGACGGTATTCAGGGCAAACATGCTTGCAACTTGGGTGCACTCATCAGTGATTCTATCGCCACCGAGATAGGTCTTGACTGCGCCTACATTGCCGACCCCGGCATTGTGGACGAGCGTCCCGACTATGCCAAGATTAGCGGTCACCCCGTGTTTGACCTCGACCCGAGTCACGAAGGCGTGATTTGGCACTGCCTTAACCAGAAAATGACCGCCAAGCTTTATGCCCGCGAGCTGGGTAAACACTATGAGGACCTGAACCTCATCATCGCACACATGGGCGGCGGCGTGAGCGTTGGCGTGCATCAGCATGGCCGTTGCGTCGAGGTAAACCGCGCTCTTTGTGGTTTAGGCGCTTTCTCCCCCACTCGTTGCGGAAGTATCAACGCCAGCAAGTTGATCGAAGTGGCCTGCAGTGGCAAATACACCGAGGCTCAACTTAAGAAAATGGTCACCGCCGAAGGTGGCTTTGTGGCCTATCTGGGCACCAACGACGCATACGAGGTTGAGAAAAAGGCCTTGGCCGGTGACGCCAAATGCCAACTGCTTGTGGATGCCTTCTGCTATCAGGTATCTCTGGAGATAAGCCGTTTGGCAGCAGTGGTGAACGGCAAAGTGGATGCCATCCTTCTCACGGGTGGTATTGCCTACAGCAAACCCTGGATGCAAATGATCACCGACCGCGTCAGCTGGATTGCCCCTGTGAAAGTGTACAAGGGCGAAAACGAGATGCTCGCTTTGGCCATCTGCGGCAAGGAAATACTCGACGGTCAGCAACCCAAAGAATACAAATAAACCGTCACAAAGTATACCTATAAAGCAAACAAAAGCTACTGCACTTTCTGGCAGTGGCTTTTGTTTAATTAAATGAATACGAATAATAAACATTATAAACTGATGAAAAAAGTATTTATTGTCATCGCTGCCCTCACCCTGGGTTTGGCTGCCACCGCCCAAGAGGTGACTATCAAACGCGGCAAAGTAACCATGAGCGAGGCCGACTACAACATGTTGAAACAGAAAGCCGACGCCTATGAATCGACCAAGAAGGCTTTGAACGAGACGCTCACTGCCTATGAGAAACAGCAAAGCATGAACGATATGTATCGTCCCATCGAGCTGAAGGACTTCAACGATTCGGCATCCTATGCCATAGGTAAGGACATATACCAAAGCTGGCTCCAACAAAATCTCGGCATCAACGGTGAAGCCGCCGGACAATCGATGATCGACTGCTACAAAGGCCAGAATACATGGAACGAAGCCACTATGCGTCCTCTGCTCACTCGATTCCAACAAGAGTTTGAGAAACGCCAACGCGAAGAGCAGGAAAAGATGATGGCCAGCAAAGACGACAACATTGCCGCAGGCAAGAAATTCCTTGAAGAGAACGCCATGAACAAGTCTGTCTATCAGACCAAGAGCGGACTCCAGTATAAGATTATCAAGAAAGGCACCGGCAAAAAGCCCAAAGCCACCGATAAGGTGAAAGTGCACTACACCGGCAAACTGCTTGACGGCAGAGTGTTCGACAGCAGCATTGAGCGTGGAGAGCCTATCGAATTCATGCTTAACCAGGTAATACCCGGTTGGACTGAAGGTCTCCAGCTGATGAATGAGGGTTCAAAGTATGAACTTTACATCCCCTACAACCTGGCCTACGGCGAGCAGACAATGGGCATCATTGCACCGGGCTCAACCTTGATTTTCGAGGTGGAACTACTGGAAGTGCTCCCTGGCGACAAACAAAACAACGGTATTCAAGTCATCCGCAAATAATAAAAAGGATGAATACTTTTGGCAACACCTTCCGGCTCACAACCTTCGGCGAGTCACACGGCCCGGCCATTGGTGGCATTATCGACGGTTGTCCGGCCGGAAGAGTGATTGACCAAGACTTTATACTCGTCCAATTGCGTCGCCGTCGCGAAGGTGACACACCATCGGAGGCCACCACTACCCGCCGCGAGTCCGACCATATCGAGTGGCTTAGCGGCCTGATGGACGGTGTAACACTGGGCACACCGATTGCTTTCGTGGTTCGAAATAGCGATTGCCGTCCAAATGACTACGATGCTCTTCGCGATTGTTTCCGCCCTGGCCACGCCGACTACACCTACCAGCAGAAATACGGAATCAGAGACCACCGTGGCGGTGGACGTGCTTCGGGCAGGGAGACTGTGGCGCGCGTAGTTGCTGGCGCTGTTGCACAGCAACTCCTCAAGGAATACAACATCTCCATCCATGCCACCAATCAAGACCTCGACATCACCTGCACTGTACAGGGAGTGCCTGCCGGCATAGGCGAACCCGTGTTCAACCGGCTCAACGCCCGTCTCGCATTTGCCATGATGTCAATTCCCTCCGCCGCCTCGTTCGCAATGGGCGATTGGGACATCTGGAGACTCCCGAGTAATGAATTTGCCGATGCATGGCAGCAAGGAGGCACTGCCGACACACTCACTTCCACAAACCATTGTGGCGGCATACAGGGTGGCATCAGCAACGGAATGCCCATTGTGTTTCATGTCGGGTTCCACCCCCCGCTCACCAATCCCGAAGGCATGATTTGCCGCATGGGCGACGGAAGCCTCAAAACCGTGTCACCTCATGGCCGTCACGACCATGACCATGGCACCCGGCTGCCTGTAATTGTTGAAAGCATGACGGCTCTCACATTGGCCGACTTCATTCCCTTCAGTCACAAAAGCCCAGCGCAATAGCCACCCCTTTCCCCGCAAACAACACGTAATTACACATCACAATGAAAAACAAATATCTTATTCTGGTAGCCGTGCTCTTGCTTTCTGCTTGCGGCAACCGAAACAATATCGTTATTGAAGGCACTCTGGCCAACGGAGCGGGCAAAACCATTTATATTGAAGAGATGACCCCAGACACACGGCTCTTTCTCGACTCTATAAAGCTCGACAACAAAGGCCATTTCAGATTCAAATACGAAATGCCTTACAAGACATTCTATAATGTCCACATCAATGAAGATGACTATATCGTGCTCTTGCCCGATTTTGGAGAAACCATTGAACTCAGCGGTGACTACAACAGCCTCTCCACTTCCTACACTCTCAAAGGAGGCCACGACTCCCAACTGCTGTGGCAACTGCAGGACTACTCCAACCAAGGCAGCAATGTGCTGCGCGAAATCGTTGCCACCGACCGTCAGAATGTCGAACTACTCAACCAAGGCAAGATAACACAGAAACAATATGACGAGGCACGTGCATTGACCGATTCCATATATCTCGCAGCCTTTGCCGAACAACAACAATATGTGGTCCACTTCATCGAAGACAACCTTGGCAACCTTTCCACCCTCATAGCCCTCTACAAACCTTTCAACAACCGTCCTCTTGTCAATCCCGAAGACAGTTTTGAATTCTACGAAGCCGTTCTCGAAGGCCTTCAGGAAAGCATGCCCGACAATCCCCACACCATCAGTTTCAAAAACCAAGTGGAACGCACACGATTCCAATATGCCCGGTAGCAAAATATACTTCATAACCGATGCACACCTCGGTGCCGGTGAGGACTCCAGACAACGGGAAATCGAGCTCTGTGCCCTGCTGGACCGCATCAAAAACGATGCGGCTATGATCGTGTTTCTGGGCGACATGTTCGACTTCTGGTTCTCCTACAAATACGTGGTCCCCAAAGGCTTTGTGCGGCTCATGGGCAAGATGGCCGAACTCTCCGACTCAGGCATTACAATGCATTTCTTTATCGGCAACCACGACATGTGGCTGTTCAACTACCTAAAGGAGGAAATGAACATAGTGATGCACGACGACCCCGACATTTTGGTATTCGACGGCAAGCGTTTCCTTGTGGGACACGGCGACGGCCTAGGTCATCAGGACAAACGCTACGACTGCATACGGCGCATCTTCCGCTGCAGGCTGAACCAGCGCATGTTTGCCCTCCTGCCCCAGTGGATGACATTCGGAATTGCCAACAGGTGGAGCAACCACAGCCGCAAAGGCCATATCAAAAAGAACCCAAAGATATTTGAATATCAAGGAGACGAGCGCGAGGGCATCGTAATCTATTGTCGCCAACGCCTACTCAACGAACAGTTCGACTATTGTGTATTCGGCCACCGCCACACTCCGATTGTCCGCACCATCGAATCCCCTTCAGGTCACAGCTCTGTTTACGTCAATGTGGGCGACTGGCTGATGCACCGCAACTACGCTGTCTATGCCGACGGGCAAATCAACCTCTACGACAACGCTTAACCGCTGCCACAGCAACAATACAACAAAGGGACGGCATCCTTACGGAGTCGTCCCTTTTCCCGTTTCTAATAGGACAATAGTTTATTTCACTTGTCCTACATTCTGCGGATTGTAGAAAACAAACTGATCGTCTATGACATCGATAATGATTGTGTCGTTCGTCTTTATCTTTTCCTCCAGAATCTGACGAGACAGCTCATTCAATATCTCACGCTGAATCACACGTTTCACAGGCCGTGCACCCATTGCAGGATCATATCCAATGGTAGCCAGATGGTCTATAGCCTCGTCGGTGGCAGAAATAAGGATATCATTCTTCTCCAACATCTTGGCGGCATTCGCCAATTGTATTTTCACCACCTCGCGAATCTGTGTCTTGGTCAGCGGACGGAACATCACTATTTCGTCTATTCTGTTCAGAAACTCAGGACGTACATGTTGCTTCAAGAGCTCCAGCACAGCCTTCTTTGTCTCATCCAACTCATATTCGGTGAATGTACCTCCCTCCAAATGTTCACGAATCACATCACTTCCCATGTTCGAAGTCATGATAATCACCGTGTTCTTGAAGTCGGCGGTACGGCCCTTGTTGTCTGTCAAACGGCCATCCTCCAGCACTTGCAGCAGCGTATTGAACACATCAGGATGCGCCTTCTCAATCTCATCGAAAAGCACTATACTGTACGGTTTGCGGCGCACGGCCTCCGTCAATTGGCCGCTCTCGTCATAACCCACATATCCCGGAGGCGCACCGATCAGACGTGATATGCTGTGCCGTTCCTGATACTCACTCATATCAATACGAACCATCATATTCTCGTCGTCAAACATCACCTCGGCCAAAGCCCTTGCCAACTCGGTTTTGCCCACGCCCGTGGTACCCAAGAACAGGAAACTGCCTATGGGTCGACGTCCGTCGCTCAATCCTGTGCGGCTACGGCGTATTGCGTTGGCAATGGTGCTGATAGCCTCATCCTGACCCACCACACGCTTGTGCAGCTCGTCCTCAAGATGCAGCAAACGCTCGCGCTCGCTCTGCAACATCCGTGTCACGGGTATCCCCGTCCACTTCGACACAACCTCGGCTATCTGTTCCGAATCCACCTCCTCGTTTATCATGGCGTTGTCGGCCTGCATCTCCTTCAACTGCTGTTTCAAGTCGGCCACATGTTTCTCGGCTTCCTTTATGCGGCCATAACGCAGCTCAGCCACCTTTCCATAGTCGCCCGAACGTTCAGCCTGCTCAGCCTCAAACTTGTAGCTCTCAATATTCTTCACCTCGGTCTGGATATTCTCCACAATGCTCTTCTCGTTCTGCCAACGGGCTTTCATTTGACTACGCTGCTCGCTCAGCTCGCCAATCTCCTTACCCAGTTGCGCCAGCTTGTCCTGGTCGTTCTCGCGCTTAATGGCTTCGCGCTCAATCTCCAGCTGACGTATGCGGCGTTCTATCTCATCCAGTTCCTCAGGCACCGAATCAATCTCCAGTCTCAACTTGGCAGCTGCCTCGTCAATCAGGTCAATGGCCTTGTCGGGCAGGAAACGGTCACTGATATACCTGTTGCTCAGCTCGGCGGCGGCAATAATGGCCTCATCCTTGATACGCACCTTGTGGTGCACCTCATAGCGCTCCTTCAGTCCACGCAGTATACTGATAGTGTCGTTCACATCCGGCTCGTCAATCAGCACACTCTGGAAACGGCGTTCCAATGCCTTGTCCTTCTCGAAATACTTCTGATACTCGGCCAGCGTTGTGGCACCGATAGCCCTCAGCTCTCCACGGGCCAAAGCAGGTTTCAGAATGTTGGCGGCATCCATTGCACCTTCGCCCCCACCGGCTCCGACCAAAGTGTGAATCTCATCGATAAAGAGAATAATCTCACCATCAGCCTCGTTGATTTCACGAATCACACTCTTCAAACGCTCCTCGAACTCGCCTTTATACTTGGCGCCTGCAATCAAGGCACCCATATCCAAGCTGTAAATAGTTTTACTCTTCAAGTTCTCGGGAACATCGCCACTCACAATCCTGTGGGCCAAACCTTCGGCAATGGCTGTCTTGCCCACGCCCGGTTCGCCTATCAAAATAGGATTGTTCTTGGTACGGCGGCTCAAAATCTGCAGCACACGGCGAATCTCCTCGTCACGTCCTATCACGGGGTCCAGCTTACCAGCCTGAGCCAACTGGTTCAGGTTCTTGGCATACTTGTTCAGGGCATTGTAGCTGTCCTCAGCGCTCTGGCTGCCCACTTTGCTGCCTTTCCGCAAATCGGCGATAGCGGCACGCAGACCCTTTTCGCTCACGCCGGCATCCTTCATCAGATGTGCCAGCTCGTCGCGTCCGCTCAGCAGTCCCAGCAGCAAATGCTCAATGCTCACAAAGTCGTCGCCCATCTCAGTGGACAGCTGCGATGCTTTCACCAAAGCCTGGTTGGCATCGTTGCTCAGATACTGGCTACCGCCACTCACACGGGGCAGCTTGTCAAGCAGGGCATCCACCTGTTGTGTCAGCCGCGGAATGTTCACCTCCAGTTTCTTCAACAAGAATGGCGTCACATTCTCGTCCACGCTGAGCACACCCTTCATCAAATGGCCCGTCTCAATAGTCTGATGTTGACGGGCGGTTGCAATCTCCTGTGCCTTCTGCACAGCTTCTTGCGCTTTAATGGTAAAGTTGTTAATGTTCATAATTCAATCGTTTTTCTTGCTTATAACTACATCAACAATCGAGCCAACCCGCCTAAAAGGACATTTTGTCACCACATCTATTCAAACCGCCCCAACAACCAAGACAATTTGACACCCGGCGCAATTACCCCCCACCGCCATCTGACAATAACAATCATCCCCCTTCATTCCCGACCATTCAATCATTCAAACCAAAATAGAACAATAAACAAAACAATTCAATCAACCAATTATTCCTCCACAAAGACAGAAAAACCTCCAACAAACTGCGATTCAATCACCAAAACACTCCACCCTCAATCCGAATCCTATCCGTTTCAGTTCCAGCTCCGTTCCCTTTTCACCTCAAAGCAATTCCATAGCTACCAAAAATTAACTTCCAAGGTGAAGATGTGCTTAATAAGAGGTGACTAGAAGTTTAAGAGAAAGCGAAGCGTGAACGGACTGTGTTTTCCTGAAATCGCTTGACAGATTTTTGCTGGTTAAACTGATTGGCTTGTCAAAACAGACCGAGATATGGACACTGAAAAGGTCTTCTGCGAAGTGTATAAAAAAGTAAAAGAGAATTGCATCGGTATTCAATCGACTAGCAATTCTCCGTATACTTATAATATTGTATACCGACGGGGGAAGGCTAAAAGCCGTCGGGGTTTTGGCGTTGCCAGTTCCAGCTGTCGCGCACCATTTCGTCTATGCCGTAACGGGCTTTCCACCCCAATTCCTTCTCTGCCTTGGCGGGATTGCTGTAGCAGGTGGCTATGTCGCCGGCGCGGCGGGGTTTGATGCTGTATGGAACTTTCACCCCATTGACTTTTTCGAAAGCATGAACCATGTCGAGAACGCTATAGCCATGGCCTGTGCCAAGATTGTAGATGTCAAGGCCGCAACGTCGTTCGATGGCTTTGAGGGCACAAACATGACCCGCGGCGAGGTCGCAGACATGGATATAGTCGCGCACGCCCGTGCCGTCGGGGGTAGGATAGTCGTTGCCAAAGACACCCAGCTCAGGGCGTTTGCCCACGGCAACCTGGGTGATGTATGGCATCAGGTTGTTGGGTATGCCGTTGGGGTTCTCGCCTATACGGCCACTGGGATGAGCACCCACAGGGTTGAAGTAGCGAAGCAGCACCACGTTCCATTCGGGGTCAGCTTTCTGAATGTCGGCAAGCACCTGCTCGAGCATGCTCTTGGTCCACCCGTATGGGTTGGTGCATTGCCCCTTGGGGCACTGCTCGGTAATGGGTATTTCCACCGGGTCGCCATATACGGTGGCACTGGACGAGAAGATAATGTTTTTGCATCCATTGCGGCGCATAACATCCACCAGGGTAAGGGTTCCGCTTATGTTGTTCTCGTAGTACTCCCACGGCTTTTCCACGCTCTCGCCAACAGCCTTGAGGCCTGCAAAATGGATACACGCATCGAACTTGTTGTTGGCAAAAACCTGCTCCAACGCTTTGCGGTCGCGGATGTCCACATTGTAGAAAGGCACTTCCTGAATCCCAATAATTTGGGCCACACGTCGAAGCCCTTCGGGATTGGAGTTGCTCAAATTGTCCACCACCACGGCGGTGTGGCCGGCATTATAAAGCTCTATCAAAGTGTGGGAGCCGATATATCCCGCGCCCCCGGTAACAAGTATGTTCATCTTCAGCGTTTAAAATATAACTAATAGTCTATACTATCACACAAAGTGATATAAGACAAAGAATAATACAAAGATGACAAACGTCATCTTGATTGCAAAAATACAAAAAGTTTTTCATAATACAGAAAAAAACAAAGCCGAAGTGTAATAAAACACTCCGGCTTTGCGACAATAGTAATAGATAATTACTTTTCGAGACGGATACGCGCGTCGACAGCAGTGACGTAGCGAGGATTGCCCAAGAGGGGATTGAGGTCCATCTCGGCAATTTCGGGAGCTGCCTGAACAAGTGCGCTGACGCGGGCAATCTGGTCGGCATAGAGGTCGAGATTGACAGCCTCCTGGCCACGAACGCCTTGGAGAATCTTATATCCACGCAGTTTGGTGAGGGCCTCTTTGGCTTCGGCTGCACTGATGGGTGCGAGGGCACTCTGAACATCCTTCAACACCTCGATGAAGATGCCACCGAGGCCGAAGAAGATTTGATGGCCGAATTTGGGGTCACGGATGGCGCCAATGTAGACATCGGTACCGTCCAGCATGGGATACATTTCGACAGCGTATGTCTCGGGAATGACGATGAGACGGTTGAACTCCTTCTCGACAGTGGCGAGGTCTTTCACACCGAGGGTGACACCGCCCACATCGCTTTTGTGGAGGGGTCCGACCACCTTCATGACCAAAGGCACATCCTTGCTGCAGCCCACCTCTTTGGCAAAAGCAAGGGCATCTTCCACTTTGGATACCTCAACGCTCTTCTTGCGGCTTATGCCGGCGGCATCGAGCAGCTCGTTGTAGTCGGCAATTTCCATATAGCCGTCCTTGCAGCGGTCAACGGTGGCACGGATGCGGGCCACGTCGATGGCAGGCTGTTCCACGTTTTCGGGCTGGGGCTTGGGAGTGTTGTAGACTTTGCAGATGGCATTGCCAAGCACGCACTCCTCGGGGAAGTTGATGTTGCCCATATCAATAAATTCCTGGATTTCGTCCTTCACATTGATAATGGAAGGCAGCACGGGGAAGATGGGCTTCTTGCAGGTCTTCATCTTCTCGTTGAGAAGGGCGTACACCTCGCGGTTCGAGAAAAGTCCGGGAGAGCCGAAGATGACGACCGAGAAGTCGATGTCGGTGTATTCGTTCTCGACGGTGTCGATGATATAGCCAAGTTGCTCAGCAGTTCCGGTGGCGAGGAAGTCGATGGGGTTGCCTACCGACGAGCCGCCGAACAGTTTCTCAAGCAGTGCGGGGCTGGCGGGGTGTTCCTTCAGACTGGGTACCTCGATACCGTTGTTGCTCAGCACGTCAGTCAGCATGACAGCGGGGCCGCCGGCATGGGTGATGACGGCACAGCGATTGCCCTTAATCTCGGGATACATAAACACACCGCACACGGTGGTCAACTCCTGACGGTTCTGGCAACGGACAATACCTGCCTTGCGGAACAAAGCGTCCACGGCGGCGTCGTTCGTGGCCAATGCACCCGTGTGGCTGGAAGCGGCACGGCTACCGGCGGCACTGCCACCGCTCTTGATGGCAGCGATGTGGCATCCCTTGTTGATAAGGCTGCGGCTGTGTTTGAGCAGGCGCTGGGGGTCGCCAACTTTTTCCATATAGAGCATGATGACATGGCTCGACTTCTCCGGGTCGAAGGTCTCGTCCAGATGTTCCAGTACATCCTCGATACCCAGCTGGGCACTGTTACCCACTGCCCAAACGCTGTTGAATTTAAGACCGTTGGTCATGCCGTATTCCTTGATAAACACGGCTGTGGCGCCACTGCCGGTGATAAAGTCCACACCCTTGGGGTCAAGCTTGGGGATAGGAGTGTCGAAACAGCCACTATAGTTGGTGTTGAGGAATCCGGTGCAGTTGGGGCCGATGAGGGAACCGCCTACCGCATTGATGCTGTCAACAATGTGCTTTTCGATGGCAGCACCTTCGGCATTCTCTTCAGAGAAACCGGCACTGACAATGATGAAGCCCTTAGTGCCCTTCTGCTGGGTGAGGACATCGACGGTCTGTGCACAGAATTTGGCAGCGATGCAGAGAATGGCGCAGTCGACCTGGGGAAGGTCTTCCACCTTGGCGTAGCACTTGATGCCCTGCACCTCGGTCTCTTTGGGGTTGACAGCGTAGACGGGACCCTTGAAATTGCTTTCGAGCAAATTCTTGAGGGCTTTACCGCCGGGCTTGTGTATATCGCTGGAAGCACCGCAAATGACGATGCTACGGGGATTTAAAAGTTCTTTTGCAATCATGTTGTATGTTTTAGTTTATATTGTGAACTATGTAGGCCTGAAAGCATACTGTTATTTGTCTTTAGGCATAGCAGCGAGAGCGGCAACCAGATAGTCGAAGAATTTCTTGCTGCTCTCGATGTTGGCGCGCTCGTCGGGGCTGTGGGGGCTGTTCAGCGTGGGGCCGAAACTGATCATCTCCATGTCGGGGTATTTGCCGCCCAGAAGGCCGCATTCCAGACCGGCGTGGATAGCCACCACGGCGGGCTCCTTGCCATAAAGTTTCTTGTAGGTATCCTTCATGGTCTTCAGCAGTCCGCTTTCCATGTTGGGTTTCCAACCGGGATAGGCACCGGTGAGTTGGCAAGTGCCGCCAGCAAGCTCGGCAAGGCAAACGAGGCGTTCGGCGAGAGCCTCTTTGGCAGTGTCTACCGAACTGCGGAGCAGTGCCTGGATGATGAATTTCTTGCCGTTGGTGTGCATCTTGGCGAGGTTGAGGGAGGTTTCGACCAAGCCTTCCATATCCTTGCTCATGCGGATAACGCCGTTGGGAGCAATCATGACGGCATTGATGATTTTCTGTGTATCGGCCTCGGTGATAACGGTGGGATTCATGCGGACGGGCTCGTACTTCATGAAGAAATCGGGTTCGGGTTTGGCCAACTCCTTCTTGACCCAGCCAGCCACCTTGTCGAACTCGGCGAGGATGCAATCCTTGTGGGCTTTAGGCATAGCGATAACACATGTGGCATCGCGGGGAATGGCGTTGCGGAGGCTGCCACCCTCTACACTGATGAGGCGGATGCCGCATTCGGCAACCCAGCGCAGATGACGGAACATGATTTTGTTGGCGTTGGCACGGCCAGAGTTGATTTCCATACCGCTGTGGCCACCCTTGAGACCGCCAATGGTGAGGCGGACGGCGCAATAATCCTTGGGGGCTTTCTCTGTGGTGTAGGGGATGGACATGGTGGCATCGATGCCGCCGGCGCAACCTACATAAAGCTCGCCCTCGGTCTCGCTGTCGAGATTGAGGAGGTATTTGCCTTTCAGCTCACCGCGTTTCAGACCGAAAGCACCGGTCATGCCGGTTTCCTCGTCGGTGGTGATGAGAGCTTCGATGGGGCCATGCTTGATGGTCTTGCTCTCGAGCACAGCCATGGCGGCAGCCACGCCGAGGCCGTCGTCGGCACCAAGGGTAGTATCGCAAGCGTACACCCAGCCGTCAACAATCTTGGTCTCGATGGGGTCTTTGAGGAAATCGTGTTCCTTGCCGGCACGTTTCTGAGGCACCATATCCATGTGGGCCTGCAGAACTACGGGGCAGCGGTCCTCCATGCCGGGGGTGGCAGGTTTGGACATAATAATATTACCCACTTTGTCAACACGGCATTCGATTTTGCGTTCTTTTGCCCATTTCACGAGGAAGTCGCGAACAGCCTCTTCATGTTTGGACGGACGGGGACAACGAGTGAGGTGATAGAAATTACCCCACAATTCTTTTGGCTCTAAGTCTTTTATAGTCATAATATTAATATTTAATGATACATTTCATGTTATCTGCGAAGATACGAATAATTTTTGAATTATTCGTTAAAAGGGGAAAATATTGTTCAATGTTTAACATTAAATAGTCCTATTGGATTCCCGCAAAAGGGACAAATACGTATGTCTACAGTACACATACACACAAACTTGACGACAGTTTCACCTACAATCAAATCACCCCTTTGACAAAATCCTGATAATTGCCAGGACTGACCACCTCAAAAGTGTGGTCGGGATAGTTCTTAGCGAATCAATTATTCTGTTTTAATACCGACCACAAAGTTACTAAGAATTTTCGATTATAATAAAAAAAACATATAAGAATTTTCGATTATACCATAAAAATCCCATAGCTTCGCAACTCATCCATGTCACGTGCTATGCCATGAAACACAAAAGAGGGTGCCATTTCCAACACCCGCAAACAACCTATTTCTACTGAAGCGAAATAAGTTTGTTAATCAAGGGAATCATAAAAAAAGCGCGGGTATCAAACTCATCGCTTATCCCGCACACGGGGCTCTAGCACGCCCATCTTCCGAGGATAAACAATGCCGAAGCCCACGCAGCCGACTATACATAAGAAAAATGTATAACGAACCAGTGAACGATGGCAACTGCTTTTACCGTGCGGAAGATTAGAATTTGCTAGATTCGTGTGCCGCAGATAAAACGTTTCGCTCAACGTCTTTTATTTATGTCCTGCCACCCAACCGATTACCCATAAAGGACTCGGATGGTTGACATCACAAAAATACACTTTTTTTCACAATAACAAACATTTTATGCGAAAAAAAATGTATTTTTGCAACATGAAATGCAACATCTGTCCCCGAAAATGCAACGCCGAGCGCGCTGTAAGTCTTGGTTTTTGCAACGCTAAGCCCCAACCCGAGGCGGCCACCATTTGTGCACACTTGGGCGAGGAGCCACCATTGAGCGGGCAAAAGGGCATTTGCAACATATTCTTTGCCCATTGCAATCTGCAATGCATATTCTGCCAGAATCACGCCATTAGCGGAGCTACACTGGAGCCAGGCACAACCCTGCCCTTTGTGGGCATTGATGCAATTGTGGACCAAGTGGAAAAGGTGCTTAAAGAGACAGAAAACATGGTGGGATTTGTGACCCCAAGCCATTACGCCCACTGCATTCCGGACATAGTTGAAGCATTGCATAGCCGTGGGCTGTTTCCAACCACAGTATACAACACAAGCGGATACGACTCGGTTGAGACACTGCGGATGCTGGCGCCATACATAGACATTTATCTGCCCGACTTTAAATACATAGATCCGGCACTTGCAAAGAAATACAGCCATGCTGAGAATTATCCCGAGGTGGCTCTGAAGGCTCTGAAAGAGATGTACAACCAAAAAGGGTCGGCTCTGCCAACCGACGACAACGACTTGGCATACAGAGGCATCATTATAAGACATCTTGTACTGCCCGGACACATTCAGAACAGCATTGATGTACTCGATGCAATTGCAGACATATCCACAAACCTGCATGTGGCACTAATGGCACAATACTACCCGCCTTTTGACGGTTTACCTGAACCACTGAACCGCACGCTGACGGAAGAGGAATACAAGAAAGTGACTGAGCATTTCTACAACATAGGCCTGCACAAGGGATGGGTGCAGGAACTTGATTCGCAGCATTGTTACCGACCTGATTTTACCCAAAAGAACGCTTTCAGATAGACAATGCGAAAATAATTTATATCAAAAGAAAAGACATGAAAACCAATAAAAAATAGAGCTTTATGGCACGCACAAAATCGCCCCAATTCATTCCAGACCCCATATTCAGTTTTGATGATACAGCCATTGTCATGTTCAACACTAACATGATGAACCATGAATTCGCGGCCAAATTGAATGACGCCCTTCAGTTGAAGCTCACACGAATAGACGACATTCCGATTGAAGACGCTGTCTATCCATGCTTTAGTTGCTACGATGACGAAACCCGGTTGGCATTTGTGCTTATAGAACGTTCACCTTTCGGCGATTCGGACCCGACATTTGGTCCATACGAGAAAATGCTCCTGATTCGCGGACGAGATGCATGGGATATTCAAAAACAACTGTACGACGCATTTCTCAACAACATATCCGAGCCAAACAGCGACGACATATATGAGCACCGCATGTGGAACCAACTGCATTATTTCACGAGCGGCATATTCGATATGGCCACAATCAGGTTTAACTCCCCAAATGGACCGGAAACATCGCTGTATCAGGGCGCCCCGGACAAAATGCCTGCACGCACAGAGACTTATATCAAAAACCTGAAAAAATATCTCACAATCCTATTTGAACAAATACAGAGCTACGTGGTTGATTTTGAAGACTACTCCATGTAACATCCATTCCCATGAGGCGACAGTTGTTAACTTCGAGTTTGCTTAGGGCAATTACATCCTTCGGTAATTCCTTTCTGTTTTTAATGTTAAACTTTTGTTGGCTGTCCTCTTGGCTTAACTCGGCGTGTGCACCTGCGAGGCTTAGCTTTGAAAGACGGTGCAAAAGTACGGTAGTGGCAAAAAAACGATATGGACATTATATTCAAAGCCAAAATTTTGGAATATCTTATCTGTCACGTTATGGTATACCCAGCGGACTCAATTGTATGGGCCATAAAAAACATAAATATCATCCTGTGGAGCAGGATGCGAATATTAGGGCATTCAAATATTTCAACAAGTATATTGATAATTACACGGGATGGAAATTCGGGGTTAACCCTATTGGGGGTTATGACAATAGTCTGCCATATGACGATTCGCAA
>Ga0247611_10000160_pt1 | contig 137912 bp, 113 predicted proteins | sample 177DNAGHGhighgp2_FD_192422 | JGI IMG/M metagenome (GOLD analysis project Ga0247611, IMG submission 192422) | Sheep rumen microbial communities from Palmerston North, Manawatu-Wanganui, New Zealand - 1770 DNA GHGhigh gp2 | ecosystem: Host-associated > Mammals > Digestive system > Stomach >...
GAAATATCCTGAGACGGGAATACCCACCTGGATGAAGGAGATTGTGGTACCTCTGGAGAAGAAGGTTTCCGACAATGAGATACTTTATTACGGTACAGGCTGTTGAGGCTTGCAATCGATAATCGTCACGGGTATCGTTTCCACCATGGAGCCGGTGCCCGTAATTTTTATTCCCACCATGCAAGCCTGGCGCTGGTGGGGCTTGGAAAGGTCGAAAATGAAATTGCCAATGCTGTAATAAATCATGTGCCCCTTGTATTCCTCAATGTCTTGCAGGGTGTGGGAGTGATGACAGACCAGGACATCCGCGCCGGCGTCAATCATCCGGTGGGCATCCGCCACTTGCTGAAGCAGTGGGTGCATGGTGTTCTCCCCGCCCCAGTGCAGGCTGACGATGATATAGCAGTGGGGGTCGGTGGTGCGGAGGTGGTGGATGCGCGACACCAGGCTGTCCATGCTCTCCTGACTCACACAAGGACTGTCGGTCAGGTAAGCATAGTTTTCCAGTGCCAGCCGGAGTGATGCCAGCATCCATACGTTGCGGGGAGTGGTGGCCAGCAGTACCGGCTCTGCCGCCTCTTTCATATTGGCACCCGCACCAATTGGTGTCATGCCGGCCTCGATTATGTTTTTCCTGGTGTCCATCAGTCCTCTCCGTCCCTGGTCGATACTGTGGTTGTTGGCCAGGTTGAGATGGGTGATGCCATGGCGATGAAGATTGGTAAGCCATTCCGGTTCGCCCCGGAAGATGTATTTTTTCTGAACAGGAGCATGGTTTTTTGTGGCAGGGCATTCCAGATTGGCCACCACCACATCGCTTTGGGCGAAAATGGAATCCACCCAGGGCGTGAACAGCGAGTCGATACCCGTTTGGGCAATCTCCGTGCGCACGCCACGGTCGAGCAGTACGTCGCCCACCATGGTTATCCTCAGCGTGTCTTCGGCAAGGCATTGCTGCCCTGTCATTATCAAAACTACAAGCAGGTATCTATAGAGTCTACAACCGCTATAGTTGCTGTATTTGCCTATTTGCCTAATATTCATAGAGTTTCACGTGAAGGATTCTGTATTCGCCCACCGAGATGCGGGCATGGCGGCCCTGATGGTCCTGGTCACCATTGTCGCGGCGTTGATAGACAAGTGAACCGTCGGCTGAAACTTTTACCTCGTCCACATACACAATGCCCAGACGTTTGCCCTGGAAGCGGCTCTGCTTGGTCGTCTTGCCGCTTCCGGCAGTGGCAAAGCCATCCTCGCCCAGGGTGCGGCTTTCGCTCTGTTGCTTTTCCGTGGTGGTCTGGAATGTCACCACCACGCCACTGCCGGCGATGATATACTCAAGTGGAGCAATGCGGAGGATAGCGGCACCGCCCTCGGGCCAGGTGCTTCCATCGGTGGCGCGTGGGTCCCAGGGCAGGGTGAAGTAATGCCGGCAGGTGAGCGAGTATGGACCGTCGGTGATAACGCGCTCACGGTCTTCCTGGTCGAACAGCACGCCCCATTGCGCGTTTTTGCCTTTTATCTGGTCGAGTAGGGGAGATATCTGCCGCAGGAGATTGTAACTCTTCGTCAAATGCTGTGTGTCGGTTGCTGGTGCCTGGTCGATGGCGAAAGGGCTGAAACCCACTGCGTTGTGCTCACCCACCGCATAGAGCGCTCTTACGCCACTGTTCTCGCAGCAGCGTGACTCGGGTATGAAAAGAGGATTGTCGGGAAGGGCATACTGGGCAGCCCAGCCTTTGAAGCCTGTGTCGTAGATATCGGGAGCCAGCAGGTCGATGTCGGGGGCACCACAGTGCCACACGTCTTTCAGATGCGCCAGCGGTCCCGCCGAAGGATATTCACCCGGGCGGCGGCCCCGGCTGTTCATGGCGGCATTGACATAGAGGGGGATGTCGTAGATTTCACGGGCACTCCGGGCCAGCCGGTTGACATATTTGGCATAATGGTAGGCCATGAAAATCTCGTCGGTGTAGAGGTCGTCGCCGAACACCTCCCGCCAGGTGCCTCCGTGCCCGGAAAAACGTGCACGCATGCTTTCATGCAATTCGTTGCGGTGCTTTTTCAGGAAATCCACCAGTTCGTCGGGCACTTTGCCGTTGAACAGTTTGTCGGCCTCGGGCGAGTGGTCGCGGGCATCCTCCAGCATGCCAATCTCATTTTCCACCTGCACCATTATGACGGTGTGATGGTCGCGGTCTACTTCTGCGATGTGCCGCATGAGTTGAGTGAAGGCGCGATGGTCGGCCTGGAATACATTTTCGGAGAAAACACTGGCAATTTCCAGCGGCTTCCCGCTTTGGGTCATGGAGCGCGGGTATTTCCGGGTGTTTTTCTTGAACCATTCAGGCGCGTAGCAACTCATGGAGTTCTTCCAGGCGCCAAACCACAGGAAAATCACTTTCAGGTCACATTCCCTGGCTTTTTGGATGGTGCGGTCGATGAGGGTGAAGTCGTATTTTCCCTCAGTGGGCTCAGTGAGGTCCCACTGGGCAGGTACCAGTATGGTGTTCAGCCCCAAGGTAGCCATACGTGGCAGCACACTATCGATGTCGGCTGTGCAGGTGGCGGCAGAATTGCTCAGTTCGCCGCCCAAAATCAGCATGTTCGTGCCATCGATAGATATACGTGCCGATGCACCATGAGGTACAATCCGCGGTTGGCATACAGCCATCGAGGCGCACACCAGCAGTATGAAAGAGAGGATGGATTTTCTCATTTTTTATAATACTCTCAAAAGGTTATTTAAACGCAAATATAGTTTGTTTTTTTGTGTCTCAAAAAAATCTTCTGCAAAATTACGCAAATGGAACAAAAAGCAAAATAATCGAAACGAGAAATGTTGGTTATTTTGAAATATTAGCGTATTTTTGCAAAATAAAAATTTCATCTATGAAATCAGGCAAATTCTTATTGTTTTTGTGTGCTCTGGTTATTTCTGTTCACGTAGATGCACAATGGGTGTCTACATGGGCTACGGCAGCAGAGTTCACGGGTCCTGGCGATATGCCTTCAAGGCCACTCACCGACCGTTCGCTAAGAGAAATTGTAAAAGTGTCTGTGGGCAGCGACTGTTTTCGCCTGCGGTTGTCAAACGAGTTCAGTAAGGAGCCGGTGGAAATCAAGTCCATCTATGTGGCCGACGCCCTCGATTCCTGCGATATAGACCGACGCACAGCGAAAAACCTGACCTTCGGAGGCAAAAAGAGTTTTAGCATCGAGCCAGGAAAGTGTGCCATCAGCGATGTGTGCAAATATAACCTGAAGCCACTTCAGCGGCTTTCCATCACCATCTGCTATGGCAGCACCCCAGTCAATGCCACCTCTCACCGAGGCTCACGCACCACTTCCTATCTGATGGATGGTGTCAGCAAGCCCGGCAAGCCTTTTGTGGCTACAGAGCGTGTGGTACACTGGTACAATATCGCATCGATTGACGTGCCGGTACATGGACAGGAATGTATCGCCGTGCTGGGAAATTCCATCACCGACGGGCGTGGCTCCACCACCGATTTGCAAAACCGCTGGCCCGACATCATGGCCAACACACTGGCAGAGAGCGGCAAGGCGTATTGCATGCTCAACCTCGGCATCGGTGGCAACTGCGTGGTCCGTGGCGGACTCAGCGAACCAGCCTTGAAGCGTTTCGACCGCGACATCCTTGCTCAGGAGGGTGTCACCACTTTGGTTATCTTTGAGGGCATCAATGATATCGGAGGCAGCAAGGGGCGCAGCGAGCAGATGGCTCAGGAACTGATAAAGGCATTCCAGGAGATGATGGCCAAGGCCCGTGCCCGTGGGCTGAAAGTCTATCTTGCCACCATCACACCCTTCGGGAAAAGTTTCTATGACGACAGTTTCTTCAAGGAGGCTGCCCGACAGACTGTGAACCAATGGATACGCACCAACAAGGAGGCCGATGGCTATATCGACTTCGACGAGTTGATGCGCGACCCAGAGCATCCCAGCCAGTTGCGTGAAGACCTTCAGGAAGACTGGCTCCACCCCAATGCAAAAGGCTATCAGGTGATGGGCGAGTATGCCGCCAAAAGCCTGCTCAAAAAACTATAGTGCCTATAGCAACTATACAATTCCACTGAAAATCAAACAATTAAAAAAATATCAAATCATGGCTATTCAAACTACACAAGAATCCAAGGGATTCTACAAATTGTCTTGGTTACAACGCATAGGCTTCGGCTCTGGTGACCTGGCACAAAACCTGATTTTTCAGGTTATTTGCACATACCTGTTATTCTTTTATACCGACATTTACGGGCTTCCACCATCGGCTGTGGCTCTCATGTTCCTTGTGGGTAATGTGGCAAATGTTATATGGGATCCCATTGTGGGTGCTTTAATCGACAAGAGCAACCCTCGTTACGGTAAATACCGTTCATATCTGCTCTATGTGGGCATCCCACTTTCCGGATTCGCCATCCTGTGTTTCTATAACGGTTTCGCACCATCCTTGATTTATGCCTATGTCACCTATATTTCCATGCAACTGCTCTATACGTTTATCAACGTGCCTTATGGAGCATTGAACTCTTCGCTTACGCGTGACACTAACGAGATTACCATCCTCACGTCGGTTCGTATGTTCATGGCCAACTTGGGTGGTTTGGCAGTCAACTCCGGTCTCCCCTTGTTCATCGCTTTGATTGCCGGTGCTCCATCTGATAGCCTTCCGAAGGACTCTTCGGCATGGTTCACCACCATGACGATTTACGCCATAGTGGGCTTCTGTCTGCTCCTGTTCTGCTTTAGCCAGTGCAAGGAACGAGTTGTGATGGATGCGAAGGCTACTGAGACGGTCAAGGTCAGCGACCTTTGGATGGAGTTCATGCGCAACCGTCCGCTGCGTATTATTGCCTTCTTCTTCATCACCGCATTCGCCATGATGTCGGTCGGCAATGCTGCCGGTGCATATTTTGTCAATAGCAACCTGCATGGTTCCGCCCAGGAGTTGTCGATATTTATGGCTCTCGGTTCTATTCCTGCCTTTATTTTCATGCCGCTTGTTCCTTGGTTCAAGCGTATGGTGGGAAAGAAAAACATGTTCTACATTTTCCTTGGTGCCGCTATCATTGGTATGGCCATGCTCTATTTCATTTCCAAGATGGAGAGTGTGAACATGATGTGGATATATGTGGCACAGTTTATCAAGAGTACTGGCGTGATTGTGGCTACAGGATACATGTGGGCATTGGTTCCCGAGGTGATTTCCTATGGTGAATATACTACGGGGCGTCGAATCTCTGGCATTGTCAATGCCTTGACGGGATTGTTCTTCAAGGCTGGTATGACTTTCGGAAGCATCGTTGGTCCGGCCGTACTTGCCTTTGTCGAATACAAGAGCGATACAATCGACCAGACTCCGCTTGCTGAGGAGGGTATCCTCTGGCTGGTGTGTGTCATTCCTGCCATCCTGTTGGGACTTGCTATGTGGATTATCTCGAAGTATGAACTTTCGGATGAGAAGATAGACGAAATCAACAAGGCTATTGAGGCCAGAAGCGCTGAGGAATAAAAACTTATAATCTATGGCTGGCGTTGGCACTACGTCGATGTCAGCCATAGACTTTTTATTTTAAACGGATTAAGATACCTCAAAATATGAAAAAGATATTACTTTTTGCATTGGCAGCAGTTGTGTGTTCTTGCCAATCCACCCCAGAAGAGCCCGATACCTTGAAAAACACCGTTGGAAAATCTTTTCTGATTGGTGTTGCCATCAATGTGAATGAGCAGACGGGCCAGGACCCCAAAGTGGTTGATATCATCCGCACCCACTTCAATCAAGTGACTCCAGAAAACTGTATGAAACAACAAGAATTGGTGCCCAAACAGGGTGAGTATAACTGGAAGGATGCCGACCAATATGTGAAGTTTGCCGAGGACAATGGCCTGAAGGCTATCGGTCATTGCCTGGTCTGGCATGCTCAGGCTGCCCCCTGGTTCTTTACAGATTCCAATGGAAAAGAAGTCTCGCGCGACACGCTCATCCAGCGTATGCATGACCATATCTCAACCGTGGTCGGGCGTTACAAAGGGCGCATTTTCGGATGGGATGTCATTAATGAGGCTTTTGAGGACGACGGTTCCTATCGCCAGACACCCTACATGAAAATCATTGGCCCAGAATACTTCGAACTGGCATTCAAGTTTGCCCATGAGGCAGACCCTGACGCAGAACTCTATTACAACGACTATTCCATGGCCAAGCCCGAGAAACGAGAGGCTGTCTGCAAACTGGTGCGTCAACTGAAGGAGAAAGGTTTGCGAATCGACGCCGTGGGCATGCAGAGCCACAATGGTACCGACTATCCTGACCTCAAGGAATATGAGATTACCATCGACTCTCTCGCCGCTACCGGAGTAAAAGTGATGATGACAGAGTTGGACCTCAATATGCTGCCCAATCCCGAGGGTTTCGGAGGTGCTGAAATCAGTCAGAAGTTTGAGAATGACCCCAAGTACAATCCCTATGTCAACGGTCTGGACAGTGTGGCCGAAAAACTGTTTGAGGAAAGGTATCTGGCCTTCTTTGACATCTATTCCAGGCACCGCGAGCAAATCAGCCGCGTGACTTTGTGGGGCGTTTCCGATGCCACTTCATGGCTCAATGGATGGCCCATTCCCGGGCGTACCAATTACCCGCTGCTTTTCGACCGCGAGTATAAAGCCAAACCTGTTGTTGAGAAAATCGCAAAACTGTTCAAATAGTATATAATAGTTATTATCAGTATGAAAAAAATTGTTGGATTATTCTTGCTGGCTTTTCTGGGTTTCTCAACACAACTGATGGCCCAGAAGAATTTGGAAGAAAAACTCGCCAGTTTAGGCATCAGCAAGGAAGATTGTCATGACTGGAGCGACAGCGCAAATATTACATTGCCTTTGCCAACGTGCGCTTACGTCAATGTGACCAATATTCCTAAAATGCCGACAAAATGGGGTGTCAACTACCACGGATGGGTAGAGCTTTATGATGGAAATGGCAATTACTTCCGCAAGCGTGCCATCGTGGATTTGCAAGGAAGAGGAACAACAAAGTTTCCCGAGAAGAATTTCAAGGTGGCTTTCTGTAACGATGAATGGCTTGAGGAAGAAACCCCCGACATCAAGTTCGGCAATTGGGTCACGCAGGACAGTTATCATTTCAAGGCTTTTTACAACGATATTTTCAGGGGAACTGGAATCATTTGCTATAGAGTATATGATTTGATTACGAGTCCGCGTGGAGAGCTTGGGCGTGTATGGGAACGTGCAAATATCAAGAAACCCGATCCCGAGGCCCTTTGTCATCCCGATGCGTTCCCATGTCTCGTGTATTTAAATGGCAAATATTGGGGTCTATATAGTTTGCAGTTGAAAAAACACCGCAAGAATATGAACATGAAGAAGAATACCCCGGAGCATATTCATTTGGATGGCTCCCCAAAGATTCTCGACATGTTGAACGGTGAGGAAGACTGGAAGGGATATGAGATCAGGAATCCCAAGAATCTCTATAAGATGAACGGGAATCCCTATAATGGCGATGGTAGAGGCGAATTAATTGACGAGACTTCGGAGTTTTTCGACTTGGCAACCGACGATGAGGATACACGTAAGTATAAACAAAACTCGGTCATCGTGAAGGGATATATCGAGCAATTGCGCCACTATGTCTACGAGTTGGAGGATATGCGCAAGAACAAGGCAACGAACGAAGAGATGCGTGCTGCCATTGAGGAGAGGTTCGATGTGCCCAGCTTATGTGATTATATCATACACAATCTGCTTACCAACAATGCCGACGGACTGGGCCGAAATTTGCAGATGATCACATACGATGGAAAGAAATGGTTTATTGTGCCTTACGATTTGGATGCAACTTTCGGATATAATCCCGTGTGTAGAATACTTTTCCCCGCCAAGAATTATGGACTGGGCCGACTCACTGCCAGAAGTTTCCTTACCTATGGGGCTTTGCGCTGGGCCGACATGTATTACCGCCCCGAGATATATGCACATTATGCTTATCTGCGCAACAATGGTATCCTCACAGCAGAATCCGTATCGTCACTCTTTACCAACTGGTATTATGACATCGGCGAGGATAATTACCAAGACGAATGGTTAAAGTGGCCCGCAAGCCCCTGTCTGTTGCCGGATATCGTCAACGAACCATGGCGCAAATTGGATTTTTCGGAGTATGAATATGCTGATTACAAAAGCACCGCTCATTACAATTCTGCCACCACCTATAAGCCCGGTGACAGATGCAAGGAACAATACCGTCTGTGGGAGGCAAAAGAAACCACAACAGGAGTTTATCCTTTTCAACAGGTGGGACTGCTCGACAGTATCGGACGTATAGAGCCATGGGTCAGGGAGCATCTCCTTTATCTTGACCAGTGGATGCACTATTCCTTTGAGTCTCTGCCACTATCCTACAACATGCAGATTTCCAGTGCCGGATGGTCGACAATTTGCGTGCCGTTCCAGTTTGATGTTCCTAAGGGTGTCACTTTATATACGGTGAAAGGACACAATGAGAAAGGAGAACTCATCACAGAAGAGGTGAAATCGCCCGAAGCCAATAAACCCTATCTTGTGAAAGGCCCGCTGGGCTTGTATTTGTTGTCGGGTTATACCGAGGAGACCAATGAAATGGCCGATGACTATCTGGTGAACGGCGCCATGAAGGGCTGCTTCGCCGAGAGATATGTCCCCAAAGGTGCTTATGTACTGCAGAACCAAGACGGCAAGATAGGATTCTACCGTGTTGAGCGTGACGGACAAGTGAAAATGGGACGTTACAGAGCCTACCTGCATTTCGACTCAGCCGATGCTGCACCGTCGATGATAGGTGTCGACACGATGGACAACCACACTTCCATCTCCTTGACAGAGACCGCCCCCGGGATTGTTGGTGTTTACGATATCAACGGTTCTTCCATCGACAAGATGCGCAAAGGTGTGAATGTGGTGAAGTACAGTGATGGAACAACCAAGAAAATCATTATTAAGTAAAATGCGTAAACGATGAAACAATTCAGATATTTATTCTTGACGATGGCTTTTTGCATGAGTATGGGCTGCATGGCCTCTGTGCAAAATGTAAGCACTACGAGCGCTCAGGACCTCCTGGGTGATGTCAATGAGGATGGTGCCGTCAATGTTACCGATGTGATGATGATGGTCAACGATATCATTGGCAAACCAGCCACTGGCTATGTGAGGGAAAAGGCCGACCTCAACAATGACGGAACCGTGACGATTACCGATGTGATGATGCTGGTGAATATCATTGTGAGTGGTGAAACGCCAGAGGAAGGCAATCCTGATGCGCCCCCTGTGGAAGACGATCAGGCCAACCCGGGATTCCCCGTGCTGGCTCCCAGACGATAAACCTATAACCCAAAACAATAAAACCTATAAAAATCAATGAGTAAAGCAAGGTATCTATTTCCAAAGGATTATATGGCCGACCCCTCGGCCAATGTGTTTAACGGACGCCTCTATGTATATCCGTCGCACGACTGGGATAGTGGCGAGTGTTTCGACGATGACGGTGGCCATTTCCAGATGCGCGACTATCATGTCCTGTCGATGGACGATGTGATGGAAGGCGAAGTGACCGACCATGGCGTCATCCTGGATGTCGAACAAGTGCCTTGGGCAGAAAAACAAATGTGGGATAACGACGTGGTGGAGAAAGATGGAAAATATTATCTTATCTTCTCGGCCAAGGACTATACCGGCGTGTTCCACCTTGGCGTGGCCGTGGCCGACCGTCCCGAAGGCCCCTTTATTCCACAGCCTGACCCCATCCGTGGCAGTTACAGCATCGACCCGTGTGCCTTCAAGGATGATGACGGCCAAATTTACGTCTATTTCGGAGGCATCTGGGGTGGACAGTTGCAGTGGTATCGCGACAACAAACTCAAACCGGCCGCCTCTGTTGGCGAAGAGGCCAAGTTCCGCCCGACATTGTTGCCGGAAGGCGACGAGGAGCCGCTGCCCTCACGTGTGGTCCGCATGACCGACGATGTGCTGCAGTTTGCCGAGGCACCACGCCCCGTGGTTATTGTCGATGAGGAGGGCAAACCACTGAAGGCCAGCGACCCACACCGCTTCTTCGAGGCATCGTGGATGCATAAGATGAATGGGAAATATTATTTCTCGTATAGCACGGGCGACAGCCACTTGCTGTGCTATGCTGTGGGCGACAACCCCTACGGTCCGTTCACTTACAAGGGAGTGATCTTAGAGCCGGTTGTGGGATGGACCACACACCATAGCATCGTCCAATACAAAGGCAAATGGTATCTTTTCCACCATGACTGTGTGCCTTCAAACGACACGACATGGCTGAGAAGTTTGAAGGTGAAGCCACTCGACATCGACGAAGAGGGCAACATTCAAACAATGGTTAGCGATTAGGCATCCTTTCCCCGTTGAGCCGGCTGTTCTTGATTTTTGGCACTGACGAGCCTTTGGAGAACAGCTGACCCCCACAGCGGAAAGCGCATCCTTCAATCTCTATCTGTCCGGGTCGGATGATTAAGGGCAGTTTCACCGAGGCGGCTTCCACCTTGCAGTTGCGCATGAGCAACTGCAGTTGGGGGCCGCCTTTGGCATCGGTGCTCATCAACCCCGATTTGCGTAGTTCAAACTGGCAGTTGTTGAAAGTGAGATTGATATGATTGCCTATAATAGCGTATTTGTTGTCGACTAACTGGCCTTTTACCAGTATTTGGTTGTATGTCTGGCGAAAAGTGCAATTGGTGAATGTCTGATGCTGCCCTCCACCGCCTTGTATCATCCTTGCACCCTCAATGATGCAGTTGTCGTAGAAGATGCTGTCGGGGCATTTCGCAGGGTCGCCGGCCCCACCATGATAGGTGAGCATCACTGTGGTGTGCTCGTCACCCTGTCGGAATGTGCTGTTCGTCACATATAGTCCCCGTAGATATGGCTGGCCATAGATGATGTGCATTCCGGAACCTATCAGGGGAGCCTGTGTGAGATGGGCATTGTTGATGTGGATGTTGCGCACACCGGCGAAAACATTTTGGGTGAATTGTTCCGATTTCCATCCATCGATACGTATGTCGCGGCTGTCACCGCTGTTGTTGACCCCGCGCTTGATGATGAAATCGTGCGACATCCCCTTGAGATTGATATCACGCAGCGTGATGTCCTCGCAACCGTTGATGCCAAAAGCCACTATGCGTGAGTCGCCGCTGTCGAAACGAAACAGTCCGCGTGGAGCACCATCGTCGCGGTCGCGCAATGCACGCAGGTTGAGGTGCTCTATTACCCCATGACGGCATTGATAAAACCATCCCCAGGTCACCATCGTGCTTTTATAGGGGTCGCCAGTCTTGACACTGCGCACAAATATCGTGGCTCCATTGCCTTTGAGATGAAATCCGTCGAAACCTTTCCAGGGCACATGACTGGTGTGACCCTCCTTGGTGGTTAGCAGATAGTAAACGACAGGCCTCAACGTCATGTTTCCGCGCCCCATGGCCATGGCGCGGCTGAATGCCAGGGCGTTGTCGGTCATGGTTGAGTCGATGTCCACCATGCGGCCATTGATGCTCACGGTAGTGCGCCTTGTGCTGAGGTCGGAGTAGACGCGGTCGGTGCGGGCTTGCCCACTCTTGGAGTCGTTCCATTCCTGGGAATTGGCCCAACGGGCGTAGTAAATTCCTTTTTCAAGTAGCAAAAAACGGTGGCCGACGGTGTCGAGATACACGTCGTCGGTGGTGTGGGTCGGCGTGAAAGCCCAGTGCTCTTTGTTGACTATTCGTGATGATGGATGGCTTACGGTTACGGGGCAGGATGCTTTCGACACCGACACGCTGCCGATAGGCCGGGCAAAGCAGCGTAGGGGACGGTCATAGTAGGCAATGCCGTCGCCCCGGGCGCCAAACCATTCCGGGCGGGCCGAGACATTCCATGTGCCGGTGAGTCGCAGCCTGTCGCCAAACACTTGTGTGGTGCTGTCTGCCTCCACTTTGTTGTTACTGCCTTGCAGTGTGCCGTTGTCTATACTGCCGCCTTCAAATTTCAAGGTGGCATTGGGGGCCAATGTGATGTTCCGGCCGCCCAGATTGACAGTGTTGCGGATGTGATAGGCCCCATCGGCCGACAGGTGGATGCTGTCGGTTACAACGCAAATGCCGTCGGCGTGGGTTACGTCGGCGGCATTCGTGCAAGACTTTGCCATCAAGGCTGAACACATGGTTTCCAGCAACAGGATGATTAATATGGTTGGTCTCATGTCGTTTCTTTCACAATACTGAGGTCAATTTTACGTCCGAAGGCCTCATCGACTTCAGGCAGACGCCCGTTGAGCGAGAAACCACTTGAGGGATAGAATGTGAACTCGCCAAAGTAGATTTTCCCCTGCACATCGTAGAAATCCACCCGGATAAAGGGATAGCCTTTCGACAGGTTGGAGGCAAGTTCAAACATTTTTTCTATGCTTTTGGGGCGGGGTAGGGTGAAGTCCTTGGGTGCCTCGACACCCCATTTGTTGTAGCGGCACAGGTGCCAGTCGCGGTCGAAGAAATAGTATTTCACGTCACCTTTCTGCCGGTCGACACAGATCAGGGCGCTGTCAGCATCGCCGTTGAAGCAGTAGAATTTGTAATCGGTGAGGTCGGAACCAATATATCGCTCGGCGAAAATTTTCTTTTTCACATCCTTGTAAGGCCACTCACGGTAGCGCTTGTAGATGTCAACATTCATGGCGGCGGCCAACTTCCTCCGTGCGTTTTCGAGATTGAATTTGCTCTTGTCCTTGCAAATCACCACCCCGGAGTTTCCACCGCTGTGAGTGGTTTTCAGCACGAATTGGCTGGGGAGCGACGAAATGTCGATGTCGGAAGGATTGTCCCATTCCGCGAGCACAGGAATCACATACTCCTCGCCAAGCAGCCCTCGCACATAGTCTTTCACTGCCAGTTTGTCGACCATTGTGGTCAAGATGGGCTTCCGGAAATTCAGTTTCAGCCATTGCAGTTTCTCACGCATGGTCTGTGGCTGGTCCAGCCGGAGCCGTTGCCCGGTATACAGGTAGTACATCAGGCGGATATAAGTGCGGTCGCCAAATAGCGGAGAGAGCCGAAGCGCTACTTTTCTCAACAATTGATGTCGTTTGTCATCAGATGCCATCTATCAAATACCTTTTTTTCTTTTTCTACCTACTGCTTCTGGCAGATAGCGGTTGACAAACAGGGATGCGATACTGCATAAAATCAATGCCAAGGCCGTGACGACAAGTGCATTGATCGGTCGCGAGATAATCAGTTGCTTCGAGGGATTGAACAGGCGCATGAAAGGCTCTATAAGCACTCCGTGAAGCAGATAAATCAGCAGCGTGTTCTGGCCGACATAGACGAGCCATCGGGGTGCGATTCTACATTGTTTGAACACAGTGAACATCCATGTGCATCCGAGGATAATCATTGCCAGACAGAGTGGCACGTTCACGAAATAATTGCCATTAAGGCTGAAGGGCTCCCATCCATACACTTTCACGCATAGGATCGAGAGTACTATATGGACAACAAGCACGATGGTGGTCCATATCTGCCATTTGATGGCAAGTTTGTCCTCGTAACGCCGGATAAGATACCCCATGACAAAGAAGAACTGGACGATAAATGCGGTGTTGATCTTGGCATAGTTGAAAATCCTTAGATAATCCATGAGAAATCCCACACCACATGCAATCAGTCCTAAAACCACGATTTGCCTGGGCGATTTTGCCAGTTTGTGAATATAAAACCAGATAATCTCGCCTATGATGAGGCATGGCATGAACCAGTGTATTTTTCCGGAAATCAAATCGGGGAAACGATGCAGGATGTTGTAATAGGGCGCAAGTCCGAGAACCAGCCAGGGTACGACAAGTTTCAAGAATAGATTTTTGTAGAATTCCTTCTGGTTGCCGCCTCTTGGCTTGAAGAGATATCCGGAAATGGCGAAGAACAATGGCATTTTCACAGGGCTTGTGTAGAGATAAAATCCCCCCCATCCATAGATGTGATGCCCCATGATGACCAGGATGATGGCGATACCCCGCAGGGTGTCAATCCATTGTTCGCGGCCTTGGATAATGTAAGATGGTCGTTGTTGCGTGACGACAGGTGATGCCATGCCTATGCTTGTTTGTGATTGATGCAGATGCCTTTCTTATACCACTCGTACAGTCGGTGGACACCTTCGTCGATTTCCACTTGATGATGCCAGCCCAGCGCGTGAAGTTTGCTCACGTCGGTCAGTTTGCGGGGAGTGCCGTCGGGTTTGCTGGCGTCCCAGCGCAGTTCGCCTTTGAAACCGATTTCGGCCACCACCTTTTCTGCCAGGGAGCGGATGCTGATTTCCACCCCCGACCCCACATTGATGTGGCAGTTGCGAATCTCCTTGGTTCCCGGGGCATAGGTGTCGGTGAAATCCACGTTGAGCAGCACATACACGCTGGCATCAGCCATGTCCTCTGACCACAGGAACTCACGCATGGGAGAGCCTGTTCCCCAAAGTGTTACGGCCTCGGGGGTAATTCCGAAACGCGCGAGCTCGGCCAGAATCTCAGCGTCGGAGTTGGCGCCACTTACACCTTCCACCGGGCGCAGGTTCAGGTCGCGGCGTACACTGTCCATGTCGCCCTCGTTGAGACATTTGGCCAGATATACCTTGCGAATCATGGCTGGCAGCACGTGGCTGTTCTCCAGATGGAAATTGTCGTTGGGACCATATAGGTTGGTGGGCATTACGGCGATGTAGTTGCAGCCGTATTGCAGGCTGAAACTCTCGCACATTTTCAGTCCGGCAATCTTGGCGATGGCATAAGGCTCGTTGGTGTATTCCAGAGGTGATGTGAGTAGTGCGTCCTCACGCATGGGTTGTGGAGCCATACGGGGATAGATACAGGTGCTGCCCAGGAACAGCAGTTTCCTGACGCCATGTCGATAACTCTCCCCAATGACATTCTGCTGAATTTGCAGATTCTGGTATATGAAGTCGGCACGGTATTGCAGGTTGGCCATGATTCCGCCCACGTGAGCGGCTGCCAGCACCACAGCGTCGGGCTGTTCCTCGTCGAAGAATTTTTTCACCGCCACTCCGTCCATCAGGTCGAGTTCCTGATGGGTGCGTCCCACCAGATTGGTGTATCCCCGCTTGAGAAGATTGTTCCATATAGCCGAGCCCACCAGTCCACGATGGCCGGCCACATATATTTTGGAAGTTTTTGGTAGTGTCATGATTGTAATGACTGTTGGTTAAAGATTGGCTTTCAGATGGAGTTTCTTGACGAAGTGCATGTCGTGTTCCACCATGATGCGCACCAGGTCGGCAAATGATGTTTTGCGTGGATTCCATCCCAGTTGCTCGCGGGCTTTGGTAGGGTCGCCCAGCAGTTGCTCCACCTCTGCGGGGCGGAAATATTTGGGGTCGACTTCCACCAGCACGCGGCCGGTGGCGGTGTCGATGCCTTTCTCGTCTACACCTTCGCCCTGCCATTCAAGCGTGATGCCCACGGCCTGGAAAGCCAGTGTGGCAAACTCTCTCACGCTATGGTACTCACCCGTGGCTATCACAAAATCGTCGGGCTGCTCTTGTTGGAGCATCAGCCACATGCACTCCACATAGTCGCGTGCGTAGCCCCAGTCGCGCAGTGCGTTCATGTTGCCCAGATAGAGCTTGTCCTGATAGCCCTGGGCAATGCGTGCGGCAGCCAGTGTGATTTTGCGGGTGACAAAGGTCTCGCCGCGGCGCTCACTCTCATGGTTGAAAAGGATACCGTTGCAGCAAAACATGCCGTAACTCTCGCGGTAGTTCTTCATAATCCAGAAACCATACAATTTGGCTACGCCATAGGGAGAGCGTGGATAGAAAGGTGTTGTCTCTTTCTGTGGAACCTCCTGCACCTGTCCAAACAATTCCGATGTGGAGGCTTGGTAGATGCGGCATTTCTTGTCGAGTCCGCAGATACGTACAGCCTCGAGCAGCCTGAGTACGCCCACGGCATCGGTGTCGGCGGTGTATTCGGGCACGTCGAACGAAACCTTCACATGGCTTTGTGCGGCCAGATTGTAAATCTCGGTGGGTTGCACCTCGCCGATGATGCGGATGAGCGACGAGGAGTCGGTCATGTCGGCCCAGTGCAAGTTGACAAGGCGCTCGCGCTTCATGTCGCGCACCCACTCGTCGAGGTAAAGATGCTCGATGCGTCCGGTATTGAAGGATGATGAACGGCGTAGCAGTCCGTGCACCTCATATCCTTTCTCTATCAGAAACTCTGCCAGGTAGGAGCCGTCCTGCCCGGTGATTCCTGTGATAAGTGCTGTCTTCTTCATATATATTTGTATCTATGATTATTGTTCTTCTGCAAATTGCTTGATGCGCTGCTCTTCACTCAGTTTGCAAATCAGCAGCGTGTTCTCCTTTTCGGCAATGATGTACCCGTCGAGCCCTTGCACCACCACTTTCTTCTCCTCGGTGGTGTGGATAATGCAATTGTGGGTGTCGAATACAGAGATGTTCTCACCGATTCTGCTGTTGCCGTAAAGGTCTTTCTTGCTCTGAGCCAGCAATGAGCCCCATGTGCCCAGGTCGCTCCAACCGAAGTCGGCGGGACAGACGAATATCTCTGAGGCCTTTTCCATGATGGCATAGTCTACAGAGATGCTTTCGCATTGGGGATAGCGCTCGTTGATCATTTCCTGTTCTTTGGGTGTGCCGTAGATAGGAAGCATGGTCTCGAAAATCTTCGACATGGCGGGCATGTAGATTCTGAAGGCGTTGATGATGGTGCTCACGCGCCAGATGAAGATACCGGCATTCCAGAAATAACTCTTGTTGCGGATGTATTTCTGGGCTGTCTCGTAGTCGGGCTTCTCACGGAATGAGTCTACACGATAGATTTCCTTGTTGCGGGCCGAACTCGACGAAAGGTCGGCCTGGATATAGCCATAACCGGTTTCAGGTCGGGTAGGTTTCATGCCAAGTGTGACGATGGCATCGGTCTCGCTGGTAAATTTCAGACATGATATCACTACCCGGCGGAATTCTGTGCCGTTGGTCACAATGTGGTCGCTGGGAGTCACCACCACATTGGCTTTTGGATTCTCCTTCTTGATGCGCCAACTCACGTATGCTATGCAGGGGGCAGTGTTGCGACGGCAAGGCTCGCTCAGTATGTTGCCTTGGGGCACATCCGGCAACTGCTCATGTACCAGACTGGTGTATCTGGCATTGGTAAGTATCCAGATGTTCTCAGGAGGGCAGACGCCTTCAAAACGATCATAGGTAAGTTGGAGTAGTGTGCGCCCCACACCAAGTACGTCGATAAACTGCTTCGGACGGTCTGTTGTGCTCATAGGCCAGAAACGGCTGCCTATGCCGCCGGCCATTATTACCAGATAATTGTTGGAATGTGCCATATCTTCTTGGTTTTAGAATTACTGTAAGATTTCCAAGGCGAAGGGTTCTCTCGCCAGGCTTTTGGGAAGAGTGACAGTCACTTGATTGCCCTCAATACGGCATGGAAGACGTTTGCCGGTAGACAACAGGCGCACACCACGGGTGTTGCGGGGTAGATTCCCTCTCCAGGTTACCTGCTCAGGCAGTGTCTCATCCTCACCGGCCGTATAGATGGCAAAAAGGCGGCTGCCATCCTTGGAGGCTGTGAACCATACTTTTCCGTCGTTGTAAATGGGAGTGGAAATGGTGCCATAAATGGCTTTGCCGTTGGCTTGAAGCCATTTCCCGATGGTCTGGAGACGTTCCACGGCGGCTGGCTCTATCAAGCCATCGGGTGTGGGTCCCACACCAAGGGCCAGACTGCCACCTTTGGCTACAATCTCTGACAGGAGATTGATGACTTCACGTGCTGATTTCCACCGGGGATGCCTCACATAGCCCCAGTCGTCGCTCAGAGGAATGCAACTTTCCCAGGGCACGTCGAGTTGGGCATTGGGGATTGTTCGTTCGGGTGTCTGATAGTTTTCGTAGCGTCCCCGTATGGTGCGGTCGACAATCAGCAGATGGGGCTGATAGCTGCGGGCCATGCTGGCAATTCGGTCCATGTTGATGTCCTGATTGTTCTCGGGGCATACCCATCCACCGTCAAGCCACAGAATGTCCACCTTTCCGTATCGGCTCATCAGTTCCTCTATCTGGCTGGTGGTGTATTGCTTGAATTGTTCCCATCGCCATGGATGACGCGAGATGGGGTAATTCACATTGCGGCCTTTGGTGCTGTAGACATCCCACCAATAGTACTGTGAATGCCAGTCGGGTTTGGAAAAATAGGTGCCCGTCATAAAACCGCGGTCGCGGAATGCATCGAGCACATATTTCAGCACATCGCGGCGGGGATTGTCGCGGAATGCGTGGTGAGCGATGCTGAAATCGGTGTAACGGCTGTCGTACATGCAGAAACCATCGTGATGCTTCGTAGTGAAAATCATGTACCGCATTCCGGCTTCCGACATCACCGTAGCCCATTGTGCAGGGTCGAATCGGGTGGGGCAAAACTGTTCGGCCTGTCCCCAGTACCAGTCTTTGTATTGCTGGTAGGTCATCGTGGTGTCGCGTGTTATCCAGTTCTCGTCACAGATCGACCACGATTCCACAATCCCAGGTACGGAATAAATTCCCCAGTGCAGAAGCACGCCGAATTTCAGGTCTTGCCAGTGGTGCAGATTGTCGAGCACTTCTGGCTCTGTAGGCCATACATATTCTTGTGACTGCTCATGAATATTTCCCTGGGCAGACAGGCGGGAAGTAGGAAGAAAGGTGGAGAGGAGAATGAGAATGACTGAAAGAAAAGCGCGCCTTATTCGCATGTCACTTCTTGAGTTTTTCTTTTATAAAGTGAACAAGGCGCTCGCGGTGCGACTCACATTCCACCATGTTGAGCAGGGCTATCCATTTCTCACGGGGATAGAAAGATGGCAGCAAGCGCTTTAGATAGAGCCATTTCGACCATTTTGAAGTGTAGGGGGTCAGAAGGGCAGAGAGTGCACCCGGGACGACAGACATCAGTCTCTCGTGGGCTTCCTGAAGCAGTTCGCTGTCACTCAGTTTATGTCCCAACTTTTTCATCTTTTCGTCGAAGGCTTCTCTCTCGTGCTCATCGAGAAATCTCACATTGGGCGTCTGGTTGCACTGCAGGTAGGGGGAAATCTGATAATCCACGGTTTCTCCCTCCAGAGAGAGGTGTACCATGTAGCCTTCGTTCCAATAACTATCCGCAGTATGGGGAAAATCAAAACAAAAATTGCCAAGCCCATAAAAGATGGGCCTGGCTTTGTATGTTTCCATACCGCAGATGCAATGTTGATGATGATTGATTACGGCATCAGCCCCGGCATCGATAAAGAACCGGTAGGTTTGCTGCATCCGTGGGGTGGGGTTGATGTATCTTTCTATTCCACCATGTGCGATGACGATGACATGCGACGCTTTGGAACGTGCTTCCCGGATAGCATAATACTGAGAAATAGGGTCAATAGGATTGGACCCACCGCTTTGCCGGGTGGCAATACTGAACTCATGCTCACAACAATTGATGATGGCAAGGGTCTCCCCATTGATTTCCTTGTAAAGGGTCTTTGAGGCCTCATCCAGATTGTTGCCTCCGCCCACATAGTCCAAACCCTGTTTGTCGAGCGCCTGGAGCGTCTCTTTCACGCCTTCGTCGCCATAGTCGTAGAAATGGTTGTTGGCAAGGGTGACACAGTCAAAACCTGCATATTTCAGCAAAGCCAGGCCGCTCTCCTCACATTTTATCTTAAATCCTTCTTTCTCAATGGGTTTGATATCTGTGCTTGCGACAGGACATTCCAAATTGACTATGTGATAGTCGGCGGCCTCATTCTTTGCCCTGACCTCCGACAGCACCTCATCGTAACGCCCTTCGCTGGCAAGTTTCGCCACGCGGCTTTTGGGCACATAGTCACCTGCTATGGTGAGTTTTATCATCGCTGTGTATAAAAACGGTTGTCAATCATCATCGTCATCATGACTTCTGCGACGCAAGATGGATTTCTTGATGTCGCGGTAGGGAAGCCATATGGCCTCGCTGGGATAATGCTTGAGTAGGCGCATGTTGAATTTCTCGAGAACGAGAAAGCGCTTGAAATGGCCTTTGGTTTTACTCAGGTCATTGAGACGTGTCTCGTAGTGTCCGAAATTTCCACTGTAGAAGATTTCCTCCAACAAGAATTTTCCCTCTTTCTCGTTGGGCTTGACGTAGAGATATTTCTCGTCGAGTCCCAGTACTTCTTTCATGATGTACATCATCGCCTGAGCAAATTTCAGCATACGGAATTCCTTCAGCGTGGCTATCAGTTTCTCGTTGGCTCCAGGCGTAATACCATCGTTGTGCCGCTTGCGAAGCAGATAGAAGTAGTCGATAATCTGTCGCAAACCGATGCCACGGATGATGAAGTGGCGGAAAACGTGGTGGAGTTGATAGAAAACGTTGAACTCGTTGGTGGGTATAAAAAACTTGTATTTTCCATCGGCAGAGGTCACTTCGTTGTTGAACTGGCCCTCGGCCTCCTTCTCAAAATATTTCCACAGTTTCTTGTTCATCATGGGATTTTTCATGCTCGACGGACGGAAGTGCACCTCTACGTCAATATCGCGAAACATTGGAAAATCGACATGAAGCCAATTGGCGTGATAGTTATAGTATTTTTTTGTGAAAGCAAGAATCTTGTCACGGCCCCCCTCGCACCAGATGTCGATGTCGCCAGATACCCGGAGCGACGGGTCGGGGTACATCAGTGCATTTCCCTGCCCTTTGAGGATACAGTTGCGGAAACCGTTCTCGAGAAACCACTCTGAGCATTGGGTTGTGCGTTCAAAGGCCATTTTTGAGTACTTGCGCAGGCGGTGTGCCTCGAAGACCCATTCCATCACGTCCTCGTCGGAGGGTTTGTTGCCTTGGTAATTCTCTATCTTCATGCGCTTGTCTTCCATCAAAACAAGCGGGACATATATGCCAACGATGGATTGCTTGGTGGCAAAGGCAAGCAAATCGTGCCAATTGACATCCTTAATGCAGGCAGGGACAGACAATTCTTCATTCAGACAAAAACGAAGAAGTTCAAGATAGTTTTTGCTTTCGTCCATTTCTTTTGTGTTTAAGTGGGCTTTTTCAGTGTTTCAGGATTTTCCAGAAAGTCTTGAAGATAATTTTGAAATATTCGCCCAGTGTGCGGTTATTGATATATTGCAGGTTGTATTCTATTTTCTTGGGCATGATTTGCTCGATATACATACGCTCAGGATTTTCCGACTGCCCGAGTATCAAGTTCTCATTGGAATAGGCTATCGATGCGTAGTCGGTGATGCCGGGACGCACACTCAGCACCACTCGTTGTTCGGGGGTGTAAAGTCTGACGTATCGCTCCACTTCTGGCCGGGGACCCACCAGGCTCATCTCACCGATAAGAACATTCCAAAGTTGAGGTAGTTCGTCCAGTTTGTATTTCCGTATATAGTAGCCTGCTCTTGTAATACGCGAGTCTCGCCCGCCCACGGTGATGAGATGGCCCTTGTCGGAACCGATACGCATGGTGCGGAACTTGTAGAGACGGAAGGATACACCATCCTTTCCGATACGCTTTTGTGAGTAAAAACCAGGACCTTTGCTGCTTATGCGGATGATGATATAAATCATCAGCAAAAGCGGCGACAACAGGATGAGGCCAATGGCCGATAGTATCACATCGAAAAACCTGATCATTTGGTTTTGGACGCTTTGATGACCGTTTCGTAAGCGTCAATCACGGTGTTGATGACAATGTTGACCCGCTCCTCGTCAAGTTGGGGATAGACGGGCAGTGAAATCTCGTGCTCATAGTTACGATAGGCCTGGGGATAATCCTTGATATCGTAGCCCAATGTCTTGTAGTAAGTGAGCATGGGAAGTGGCACGAAATGTACATTGACAGCCACATCGTGACGGGCAATCTCTGTGATAATCGCGTCGCGCTCAGCCTCGCCGATACCACATATGCGAAGGGCATAGACATGGTAACTGCTTTCGCGGCAGTCTTGACATGAAGGTGGAAGTATTGCCCAGTCGTATTTGGAAAACGCACGGTCGTAGGAGGCATAGATGCGCTTGCGCTCCTTGAGCAATTTGTCGTATTGGCGAATCTGGGCCAGTCCGATGGCGGCATTGATATCGGCCATGTTTACCTTCATGCCCTTGCCAACGATGTCGTATCGCCAGCCTCCGGCTTGACTCTTGGTGAAAGCATCCTTGGTCTGGCAGTTGAGTGACATTAGGCGCAAGTCCTTGTAGAGTTGCTGATTGTCGAAGGGCGGGGGCATGTTGAAGCAAATCATGCCTCCCTCGGCGGTGGTGATGTTTTTCACCGCATGGAGTGAGAACACAGAGATGTCGGTTTCCGTGCCGTTGTGCTTTCCTTCGTAATTGGCACCAACAGAATGGGCGGAGTCGTTGAGCACGAGAATGCGCCCCAATTTTTCTTGCTCTGGACTGTTGGGCTGGAACATCGCCTTGATGTCTGGCTCATTGACAAGCGACATGATTCCCTTATAGTCGCATGGGAAACCTGCGATATCAACGGGCAGGATGACTTTCGTGCGGGGGGTTATGGCCTTGCGTATGGCATCCACTGAGATGTTGAAGTCCTCGCCGGAATCCACCATCACCACTTTCGCACCGGCCCACAAGGGAGCCATTGCCGTGGCACAGTAGGTATAGGCGGGTATAATGACTTCATCCTCAGACTGAACGCCAAACCATCTGAGTATCATCAGCGCACCCGAGGTCCATGAGTTTACGCCAAGTGCGGCTTCTGTACCAGTGAGTTTGATGATTTCTTGCTCAAGAGCCTTGACTTTTGGCCCGGTAGTAATCCAGCCTGAGCGCAGTGAGTCGACCACTTCGTTGATAACATTTTCATCTACAAATGGTGGTGAGAAGGGTATTTTCATTGTGTTATGGATGTTTCTTGGTTATTCTTATGATTAACTGAAACCATCTATGTGGTTATCGATTGGTATGCACACAGAAATTTCTGTGGAAAATCACCTTGTATAGCCCCACCAGATAACCTATGCCGTAACTGAGATGGATGTTAAGGAATGTGTAGGGTATATACCATACCAAGGCAATTTTCTTGTATCTTTTTGCTCTCGAAATGCCGAGGCCGAGGCCGATGAGGAAATACAGGGCCAAAACACCTACGTAGCAATAGGCGGCCCATTTACAGATCAGACTTAAAATAAGTCCAAACACCAGCCCCAGCACAAACAGGCCTGGGAAGAACTGGCGGACGGTGGCTGGCGCGCCCAGTTTCTTGTTGACCAGAGGCTTGAAAAGACCATACTGGAAGTACATGCGGCGCATCTTCCTCATGCTGTCGCGTGAGGTGTAGTTGATTTCGACATCGGGGATGATGAAAATCTTGCCGCCGTTCTTGATGATGCGGGCGTTGAACTCGTCATCCTGATTGCGCACAAGTTCTTCGTCGAACATGCCAATGCGGTCGAAGACTTCACGTTTGAAACAGCCAAAAGGGACGGTGTCTGTCTGCTTGATTTCGCGAGAGCCGATTTTGTGCTCTGAGCCACCCACGCCAAAGGGATGGCTGGATGCGATGGCTATGGCCCGGCATTCGGCAGTGTCGTTGGCCGGAAGCGTGTGCCACACACCACCCACGTTGTCGGCGTTGAGTTCATAAAGGTATTTCACCAGCACCGACACATAGTTGGAGGGATAGACGCAATGACCATCAAGACGTACGATTACCTCGCCTTTCGACTCCCTGATGCCTTTGTTCATGGCAAAGGGCACAATCTTCTGTGGATTGTCAAGTAGCCGGATGTTGGGATAGCGGGCGGAGTATTTGCTGATGATTTCGCGTGTGCGGTCGGGACTCATGCCATCCACAAGCAGCACCTCCATCTTCTCCCATGGATAGTCCTGGCCAATGATGGACAGAATGCATTTCTCTATGTATTTCTCCTCCTTATAGATAGGGAGCACTATGGATACGAATGGATTCATAAGTTAGGAAATTCTCGTCCAGCCTTCAGCGTAAACATCTTTTTTGCAGTCGCGGTTGATCCATGGATCGGGAGCGAAAACACGTGGAGAGCGGCGATTGAGAAACGCCCCCCACCAACTGAAAGAACTGTTGGCAATAACTAAATCTTTGCAGTGGGTCATCTGAAACATGTCCCAACAACTTTGTGCTCCGGTGTTTCCTGTCACAAAGACCACCTCGTCGCCTTCTGTCAGCGGAGTGATGTTTGACTTGCACCAGGCAATGTCGTTGGAGAAAATATAGAATGTATGTGGTTGATGGTCCGCCCTCACTTGCCTGATGGCTTCCTGATAATAGGATAGGCCACAAAGACCTTTGAATTCTGGCGCGTTGAGGTAGTCGCCTCGTCGCACATGAATTCCCACACTGTTGGTGGAGTGAAGGCGTGAGATCATCTCTTTGTTGTATGTGTTGGGGGCTGGCGGGGTGTAAATGTCAAGCAGTCGGTCGCGGATGCTCTCATAATAGCGTGCGCTCTGCCAGTAGCCCTCGTAATATCGGTCGCCCTCGGTATATACACCAGGCGACACACAGTAACTCTCACTATAGGGAGCAATGTACTCGGTGCGCCTCACTGGGAGCAGCCTGCGTGCTATGCGCGACAGCACATAGTTGGGGATATAGTAACTCACACGCCGAAGTTGGCTGAATCCTGCGACAGGAAGCGTGGCCTTTGAAAAAACTTTGTCGATTTCATAGCCGTTGTGGAGGTTGACCGTTCCGAATCGTTTGAAAAACAGCGTGTGGTAGTGCTGTGTGTCGATATATACCTGCTCGTCGGGGAAACGCTCTTGCAGGGAGACGGCAAACGCGTACTGGAACATCTGATTGCCAAGACCGCCGGCTATGTTGACAATTTTCATGGGGCTATTGCTTCAGTTTCACAAACGAGGCGATTTCCTTGACCTTCGAGCGGAAATACTTCTGGTAGTTCTTTTCCAGTAGTTCGCGGCTCAGGCGCTTGTCCTCGGGATAGAGTTGCTGCTCATGCCTGACAATGTCGTCGGGTGTATACCTGAAGCCAATCACCTTGCCAGGGTTGCCGATGACGATGGCATAGGGGGGAACCTTGCAACTTCTCAGCACAGTGCCTGCGCCAATAATGGCACCACGCCCGATATGCACACCTGCGAGCAGGGTCACATTGGCTGCTATCCATACGCCCTCGTCCACGATTACCTCGCCGCCTTGCAGGTTCTCATTGTCGCCATCGTGTATGGTATGGCCTATCTCCACTACGTGATTGTCGGTCACTACGGTCAGGCCCACTGCTGCCCCGGAGTCGTCGCCCATGACAAATTTCCCCTTGGTGACATAGAGCACGTTGTTCCAATCGATATTCACGTTCTTGCCCAGGAAAATGTGTTGGCGACCACTGACAATCGAGGGCTTGTGCACGTGTGCACCCTCACCGAGGGCACCCCAGCGGGCTGGCCGTGAGATGTAGCGGGTGAGAAACGACGAGAATGCCAGTCGAAGGGCATTGAACGTATATCGGAGATGGAATAACATATTTCTATTGAATGGTGAAACCTCCGTCGACCACAAGATTCTGGCCTGTCATCCACCGTGAGGCGTCGCTCAACAGATAGACGCAGGCGTTGGCAATGTCGGAAGGCTTGCCGATGCCCAGCGGAAAACCGCCCATCCTTTTCTGGTAGTCAGCCTCCGACAGGGTGGACAGATATTTCTCCATCATGGGTGTCATCACTGTTCCAGGTGAAACGCAGTTGACCCGTATTTGACGGCGCGACAGTTCGAGGGCAAGTACCCGGGCGCCGCTCAGAAGTGCACCCTTCGAGGCTGAATAGGCCGTGAGGCCGCTTCTGGCAATCATTCCGCTGATAGAGGCTATGAAGACCACACTGCCTCCTTTGTTGAAATGTTTTACCTGACAGAGTTGGCGGGTCATTTCAAAGGCGCTGACAGTGTTCACACGCAGCAAAGCCTCATAGTCGGAAGGCGTGAGCAGTTTGGAGGGTGCTGTCTTCTCTGTTCCTGCGGAATGGATGAAACCATCCACCTTGCCATAGCATGCATGAATCTGGCTCACTACCTGGCCGATGCCGTCGAAGTCGTTCAGGTCGAGTGTGTATGTGGTATGCCCGTTTCCCACAAGCGCGCCGGCCACTTCCTTGAGACGCTCCTCGTTGCGGCCAAGGGCGATGACTGTCGCGCCCATTTGGCTGCATTGCAGAGCGCATTGGCAGCCTATCCCCGAGGAGGCTCCGGTGATGACAATGGTCTTGCCCTGAAGGGAAAAGGGATTCTCGGTCATATCTCTACGATTTCGCTGATACGGCATCCGTCGAATGTCAGAATGCCTGTGGCCCACGACATTCCCACACCGAAAGCACTCATCAGCACGGTGCGCCTGTCGGTGAGTTGGTCTTTCAACTCGCTCACGATGGTGATGGGCACGGATACAGACGAGGTGTTGCCGAATTTCTCTATCGTATGGGGAATTTTAGTGGTGTCGAGTTTCATCTTCTTGGCGATGTAACTGTTGATGTAGTTGTTGGCCTGATGAAACACATAGTAGTCAATCTGGTCTTTGTCGATACCGGCGTACTCGAGTGTCTTCTTGATGTCGCGGGGAATTTCCCTGATGACGAATGTAAAGACGTCGCCCCCACGCATATAGCCCTGTTCGTCGCTTCGGATGTTGCCGTATTCGTCGATAACCTTCTCCCGCAGGGTCTCCTCACTGCTCGGGTGGCGGTAGCCGCCGCCTTTGATCATTATCAGGTCGAAGCGGGAGCCGTCGGAATTGAGCGAGAACCAACTCTTGCCGTATTTCTCATTACGTTCCACAAGCGCTGCCACTCCGGCATCGCCAAAGATGAAAGCGCTGCGACGGTCCTTGGGGGAATACACTTTTGAGCGTGTCTCACCATCCAGAATGAGTGCCTTGTGGAAATTGCCGCCTTGCATCATGCCGTAGACCACAGAGAGCGCATAGCAAAAGCCGGCGCAGCCTAATTGTATGTCGAAGGCCACACATTGGTTGGACAAGCCCAGACGGTGCTGAAGGATGATGCTCGTGGCCGGCATCCGGTAGTCGGGAGTCTGTGAGAGAAACACCAGGAGGTCGATTTCCGAACGGTCGATGTCGTTGTCGGCTATCAGACGCTCGGCTGCCGCGAAACACAGGTCAGATGAGCAGGTGTCGGCATCGGCAAAGCGCCGCTCATAGACCCCCACTTTGTCTACTACCTCTTTCACCTGTTCGGCGGGGAAGTAGTCGGTGTAAGCATAGTTGTCGACGATGTGCTTGGGCACACAGCCCGCCATCGCACTAATGCCTATGCCTTCGAATGTGATTAATGCCATGGTTAAGCGGTGGCCAGTTGATAGAGGTCGGCGATTGTCGTGGCGCCCTTGATGTCTTTTTCCTCGATTTGCTTGTCGAACTCTTCGTCGAAGAAAGCGATAATCAACATCACTGACAGTGAACTCCACTCATCCAGTTCCTTGAAGACGGTCTCTGCAGTCAGGGCATCCACGTCTTCTATCTCAATGGCCTCGGCCAGTTTCTCGATAAATTCTGATATTTCCATGAATATATGGTGTTTTGTTGTCGTTTTGTCTGTTGGTCTATTCGTCTTGCAGCCGTTTCATCAATGTGATGGTGGTGCTGCCTATCTTGCGGTAGAGCGTAAAACCATTTCGCTCATAAAACCGCTTCGCACGCGCATTGCTTACGCCAAGCGACAGAAGGCAGATGAGACGCCCCTGTGCCTTCATGCGTGTGAGAAATTCGGCTATCATGTTCTGTGCATAACCTTTGCCGCGAAATTCTGGTATCATACAGATGGATAGCAGGTCGCCAATGTCGGATTTTGGCATATTGTCGATGCTGTGGTCCAAAATCTCAAACTGAGGCTTGCGGTAACGCATCTTGAATTTTCTCCATGCCAGTTTGTCGCCTTTGAGCATCAGCCAGCCGATGCGGGATAGTACCCTGAGACGGTTGTTGTGGATGTATTTCGACTGCTGACCGGCTTTGTCCAGATAATAGCCCATGCAGAATCCCACAACCTTGTCGCTCTCATCTACCGCGACAACGAACAACTCGGGACAATCGTTGATAAATTCCTTGTAGAACTGGCTCAACAGATAGCAGTCGTTGCCGGCACCTATTCTCGTAGAGAGATGCTTGGGAAAGCAGATGGCATGCACCCTGGCTATTTCACGAAGGTCTTCGTATGTGGCTTGACGTATTTGCATCATTTCTTCTTGTGGTCGATTTCAAACAATTGAAGCATCTTCACTTCGTCGAACAGGTGATAGGTGTTGTGGATTTCGCCAAGACGAAGGGCATCTATCATGCGGTCGGCCAACTGGTCGGGAGCGTCGACAGGACAGATATAGCCGTTCTGACCATCATTCACGATTTGATTGATAACAGGCAGGCAAGTGGTGGCAACCACAGGCTTGTCGAGACACATGGCCTCAAGCAGCACATTGGGAAAGCCTTCCATGCGTGAAGGAAGCACAAACACGTCGCAATGAGCCATATATGGGTAGGGACTCTTCTTGTATCCGCAAAAATCCACACCGTCGGCTCCTGCCCATTTGTCTGTCAGTTGATGAGCGTAGTCACTTCCCTTGTCGCCAACAATGGTGAGCGTGGCATCAGACAACCGGGATTTCACTTTGGAAAAGGCTTCCAGCAGGGTGTCAAAGCCTTTGCGGTAGTCGATTGTGCCCACACTGAGAAATCGGGGACCGCTTGTTGCAAAAGGATTCTCACCCTCGGCTGCCGACCTGCGGACACTCTCTGCGTCGAGAGGATTGTAGATGGTCACAACCTTGTCTTCGGGCAGGCCATAATAAGCGATGGCCTCTGTACGCATTTCCTCGGTTTGAGCGATCACTGCCTGGGCGCGGTGGAAGAGGCGGCGGATGGCCCATTTCACAATGCGTATTTTCAAGGCTTTCAGTCCCTTGCGCAGATTGTTCCTGGGCATGTTTGGCAACCGCAGGATAACCGGGATGTCTGTGCCGCGGCAGGCTATCAAGGCTGCGATGGCCGAACTCTCAAGGCTTGTGAAGACGATGTCGCTTCTGTGCGCTTTCAGATATTTTCGCAGTGCGGAAATAGCCGAGAGTGAGCGCGAACAACCCAGTGTCACCACTTCAAATTCGTCTTTCTCAAGCCACCCCGACATTCCACCCTTTGTGTTGTAAAGATTAATCAATCTCACTTGGTGACCATGTCGCTTCAGTATCCGGGCAAAATAGAGGCTGATACGCTCTGCGCCTCCTGCTTTCATCCCAGGGAAGAGGAAGTCGTAGGTCACTTAATATGAGGATATTTTATTTGACACGACCTCAGATGCAGATAATATATCATCAGCCAGAAATAGGTGCTCTTGTTGTAGTAACTCACCATACCCCAGTCGGTTACCAGACGAATAAATATCAAGGTCACCATCAAGAATGCCATGTTGTCGACCTTGAAATATTTGAACTCCTTGAAGAGCACGTAAAGAAACATGATGTAGTAGGATATCAAGCCTACAATTCCACCATCGGCTGCCAACTCTGCGTAGTTGCAGTGGAGGTAACCATCGATATCCATTGCCTTGTTGAGTTGAATTCGGGCGCACCCTATTCCTATGCCCAGCAAAGGTGTGCGGGAAAACTGAATCCAGCCTACCTGGCGCATAAATTCTCGTTTACTTGTTGAACTGTCTACCGAACCCTCACCTGTCAATGACGCTATCAGTCCATCGAGGCGGTTCATCGTGCCGGCAAACATATCAGTCTGGGCCAGGAAGGCGAAAGCCGCAATCACAAGCATCAGGAAGAAGAAAAATCGCAACACAGGAAGCAGGTTGTCCTTCTTCATGCGTAAGTTCTTCAATAAATAAAGCAGCAACGTGCCAATCACCAGCATGAAGATGGCTTTGCGGCTTTGCGACACTGCTATGATGGAGAGTGCGGGAATGGCGAGTAAAAACAGACGTCTGAATTTTCCTTCCAGGAAATAGTAGAAGTTGATCAAGATGGTGGTTGCAGCCAACATTCCTACAGTGTTGAGGTTGGCAAGACCGCTCACATAGCGACTACTATCGGCATTCATCGACGCGATTCTGCCTACACCAATGAAAAACACAGCATAAATGATGAAGGTGTAACCACTGTATAGTACTATTTCCATCAATTTATCTACCCCCGGTAGTTTCTTATAGTATGAGTAGAATATACTCATCGCTATAAATATGAAAAACAGTGTGTTTCCTTTGTTGATGGCGTATATATAGCCCAAGGCCCAGAAGGCTGTGGCGTAGCAGAACAGTGTGAACTGGAATATCATCAGATGGAAGATACCAAACTCAAACGTGTAGTTGGTACTGACAAGAAAGAGCAAAGTACAAATAAACATCACGACTGTTCCGGTACTGTTTCCACTACCTGCAAAATATCCGCTACAGTAGTAAACGAAAGTAATCAGCCAAACAAACTTGTCGTTGTTGGTATATCTTTGGATGGTTGGCATTGTTAAGAGGCGCTGTGATTAGTCCATGAAATATTCGCTTGCCTGGTGGAGGGGATGGCGTTCCGACTCCGGAGGCAATTGCATATAGTCTTTGTATCTGATGGTCAGACATTTGTCCCAGCCCGAAGGAACATAAAAGGATTTGTCCTCGAAGGGCATGAGAACGCGATCCGCAAAGATGTCTTTCCCATATCTGCGGGTGTCGGTGGTGATGAATGTGTAAGGTCCCTCACCAAAGCGGTACTTGCCATACTGGCGAACGCGGCCATGGGTGCAGCGGGTCAGCATGTAGGAGAATATATTTAAACTTTCTGGAAGAAGGTGGTGGTGCGAGATGAACCCCGCATAGCGACGCCAACGTTGGGCTCTTCTACCGAGACGCTGAATTTTGGCAATGTGTTCTTTGAGGGCTTCCTCGCCCTCGGGCGTGCCATACATCAGGTAGATGTCGATGGATATGCCGAGGACACGCCTCTTGTGCCGGATTCCATAGGTGTAACTGGCATAGAGACGTCCCATTGTGAGCGACACGCGACGGTCGGTGTAGCATTTCACCACCTCGTAGCGGTCGGACTGGTATAGTTCGGCGAATTTCAGGAAATCCTCCTCGGGCATCATCACGTCGATATCGTCGTCCCAGGGAATGAAGCCATGATGACGGACTGCGCCAAGCATGGTGCCATAGGCCAGATAATAGCGCAGGCCATGGGCATCGCAGAATGTGGCGAACTCTTCCAGTATGTTGTACATCACGCCACGTGTGGCTTCCATTGTCAGTTTAGGCATGTTGTATGGAGAATTATTGTTTTAACTTCTTGAATAATTTGTTCACGGGGTCGAGAGTGAAGCGTCGAACTCCTCCCAAGATACGGCCCGACATGGGAACACGATATTCCATCCCCTCGTTCAGGGCATCCTGGCAAGGACTGCAATAGCCACAGGGAAGACCGCACACGGGACGATGACAGAACCATGTCTCTGTAATCAGTTCTTCAAACCCCATTTTTTTCATCTCATCCACTTCCTCGGGCTTCTCCATGTCGAACATGGGCATCGGAAAGCGCATATCGCCGAAAAGAAGCACGATTTCCTTTGATGACTTCTCCGGGTCGATGCGCATCTGGATGATTCCGTTGTCATTGTCCTCTATCAGTACGCTCTCGCCGATGATGGCATTGTAGGATTTTCCGCGCGGACTTTTCTGAAGCCCCAGTTCCATCACAAGACCTTTCTGCTGGGCAAACCGTGCCAGCCAGTCGTATTGTGAGCCAATGTCGTATTTGCGCTTCAGCACATTTGACGCCCGTGTGATTTCCTTGTTCTCGGGTATGGTGTTGAAATCTATGATGATGACATCCCTGAGGTCACATTTGGTGGTGGGCTTTTTCCTCACCATCTCCGTAATCTTCGAAATGGCATGCAATTCGTATTTCGTAGAACCACGACCTTTGTCGATGATGTAGTAGGGCTGGACAATCACATCATGAAAGGACAATTCAGCCACGCGGCATGTGCTGTCGAGACCTCCTGTCCATAATAGATTGATAGTTCTTTTCATGTTGATGATAAACTATTAGTTGGCTTTCCACATGTATCCGTGACGGCTGTGGCGCGCAACACGCTGATGCTCAGGTGGCAATTGCATGTAGTCGCCGTAAATCTGGCGGAGGTAATCGTCGTAGCCCGACATCAGGCGAAATTCTTTCCCTTCGAATTCCACGGGTATGGTGTCGTTGAAATCTTCGCGCAGATACCATTCCTTGGCGCGATAAACAGTGTGGTAGTTGGTGAGACGTGAGCAAGATGCCGACTCTTCTGTACTGAGACGGGTAATCTCGGCTATCATCTCCTCCACATTGCCTGAGGGAGAGGTCATCTTCCTCAACATGACATGCAACAGTCCCTTCATGCCCAGCGAAAGGCTGAGGGGGCGCATGGCATCACGCTTTGCATCGAGCAGGCATTTCGCCTTGAGCACTCGCATCTGGCGGGCATAGAAGGTGTCGTAGTCATCGCTGGCCAGGTCCATGGGGAAAATGTCTATCCAGATGCCTGTGTCCTTAGTGAAACATGGCACAAATGGATGCACCTCGGTGCGGCGCATTTCGCAGAGGCGCGCGTAGCCAATGAAACTGTTGCCACGCTGGGGAGCGAACAGCTCATAGTCACCATTGTTCTGGTAGACAGAGCAAAACCTCTCGTAGTCATCACGCAGCATACACACGTCCACATCATCGTCCCAGGGGATGAAACCATGATGACGGACGGCACCGATAGCAGTGCCTCCTGCAAGGGAGTACTTGATAGAATGCCGGACACAAAAGTCGTGCAATTCGCATAGAATGTCAAGACTGACAGACTGGAGTTGGTCAAGTGTCATCTCGCGTGTATGCATATCCTTGATGGCTTTGAATCAGTTTTTTTTGTTAGAAAAATGTTGAAAATCAGATAAATATAAATAGTTGATGATGACTGTGGAAGTGAAGCGAAATAAATAGTTTGACTCGAAAGGTATGGGCATAACTCTTCCTACCCGCCTTTTCAGTAAAAAAAGCGGATATTGAAGGGAGAAAATGACATGAAGCCTGCCACCACATTTGAGAAAGAACATTCTGTTGGTTTCCTGTCACTCAAAAGGACATAAAAAAACCTTTCGACGTGGAAACATCGAATCTCTTGTTAATTTCTCGCAGTTTTCGGAATCATCAACTATTTATTTGCTTTCATTACAGGCCTCCTGGTATGCTACATACTTGTCAGCAAGCGACAGCACACAATGCTAAGGTGGCCTTTAGGCTGCAAAGGTAAACAAAATAATTCAATTGATGTAGGAATTTACAAAAAAAAAGCATTGGAACGGTGCAAAATTGCCTTTCCAATACTTTTTTTGTCTCTTTTTCAAAAAATAGAGATACTATAAAGCCTTGCTTTGTCTATCTCACGTGGAGGACTTTGTTGTAATGCTTGCGGTATTCTGATGGGTCTTTCAGATGGATACCGTCCGAGAAAATACGGTCGTCGTCGTAGATGAGGTTGCTCAGATACTCATCGAGCAAAGGCTTGAAATTGTAACCGGCATATTCGCTTTTATCGATTTTCCTCATTTTCTCACGCTTGGAATTGGGCAGAGGTGTCGGGATGATTTTCAACTCGAAATGGTAACGGTGGCTCAGGGAGTCGATTTTGGAAAGGTATTCCTTGGCGATAGGTGAGATGAAGGAATATTTCGCCTCCGACGGGTTGGCGGGCGGATTCCATGCGCGTGTGCTGGTTTTGATGTAGGGATTCTGGCAAAGGTTGTAGCGTGGAATCTTGTGTATCTGGTCCAGCACAGTCTGACTCATATATGGAATATATTCTTCGGTGAAGAATGGTTTCAGGAAATAATGATATGTATAGACTTGACCGAGGTTGTTGCTGAATGTGATGGGGTTGACCAGCATAAAGACCGTGTCGGGACGGTTTTCGGCTTGCAGGTAATTGTTGAGAAGCAGGAAATGCCCCACCATACTGATGCCTTGATTGCAGGCCAGGGAGTAGGCACTGTCGGGGTCTTCCTTCTTGCAGTTGAAAATCTGATTGCCGGCGCTGTCGCCCAGAATCAGTTTCTTGTAGTTCGTCTTTTTCTTGCTCTTCTCAATGGCACGGTATATTTCATTGCCGGGAATGGTGCGCTTGTATCGCTCGCCCGACAATTCCCAGAACGTCCAGGCGCTGAGAAGGACAAACGCCGGGAGAATGAAAAGAATGGACATCACAATGAGCCGATATATATTTTTCATTTTAGAACTGGAAGTAAATAAACGTTTGACTGCTTCCTGCATATTTGAAAATCGCATACAGGATAAGATAATATGTAGACCAGCGCACCAGTCGGTAGTTGAACGGGCGGACACGAGGCAACTGAAGTGCATGCTCCTTGTTTCTCTGAATCCATTCAATCACAAACATGATGCAGATGAATATGATGGTGACGGGCAGGTTCAGACTCTTTCCGTTGATTTGGTGGATAGTGCCCGAGAAGTTGAACAATGAACCACTGAATACGGTACAGAAGTAACTCCATGCCTCGCCAAGACTTCCTGCACGGAAAATGATAAAGCCAATGATGGTGAGGAAGAACGTCAGCGATAATTGGAAAAACTCTTTGGCTGTGGGCAGGTATCTCCCGTATGCCACAGGGTTCTTGTATTTGGTATTGATGTTCAAAAGATTGTATATGGTCAGAAGAATGGCATGATACAATCCCCAGCAGACATAAGTCCAGTTGGCGCCATGCCAGAGACCACTGACACCCCATACGATGAACACATTGCGGATGGCCTTGCTCTTCTTGCACCGGCTGCCGCCCAGTGGGAAATAAATGTAGTCGCGCATCCAGGTGGTGAGTGAGATGTGCCAGTTGCGCCAAAACTCAGGTATGCTTCTTGAAAAATAGGGGAACTTGAAATTCCTCATCAGGTTGAAGCCGAAAAGGCGCGAACAACCGATGGCAATATCGGAATATCCCGAGAAATCGCAATAAATCTGGATGGTGAACAGCACGACTCCTATCAACAACAGAAGACCTGTCTCGTGCTCATATCCGCGCCATATCTGTTCGACGGCAAGAGCACAGTTGTCGGCGACAACCATCTTCTTGAAAAATCCCCAGAGCATCTGGCGCAAGCCATCCACGGCTTTCGAATAGTCGAGCCTGCGCTCAGCCTGGAACTGTGGCAGCAGATTGGTGGCTCTCTCGATAGGACCGGCCACCAATTGGGGGAAAAAGCAGATATATGCGAAAAACTCAATGATGTCGTGTGTGGCGGGAAGTTTCTTGCGATAGACATCTATTGTGTAACTCAGCGCCTGGAAGGTGTAGAAACTGATTCCTACGGGGAGAATGATGTCGAGCGTCACCCAGTCAGGGTGATAGCCGATAGAGTGCATCAATGCCTCGAAATTCTCCATGAAGAAATTGAAGTATTTGAAAACACACAGAATGAGTACGTTGATGGTGATATTGGCGGTGCTCACCCATTTTTGCGCTTTCTTGTTTCCTTCATATTTCTCTATCATTACACCACTTGTGTAACTACAAAGTGATGTAAAGGCAATCAACAGCAGAAATCTCCAGTCCCACCAGCCATAGAATACATAACTGGCCATGACCACAAACAGATTTTGCAGTCTACGAGGCCTGAAAACAAACCAATAGAGCAGAAAGACTATTGGCAGGAAAAGTAGGAATTCAAAAGAATTGAAAAGCATCGGTCGATTGTTTATCTTCTCACGTCTATCACTTGGCCGCTATATTTCGACACAAGCGTATTGATGGTGGCGATGGCCACGTATTTGGGTTCGAGCAGACTTCCCTCGGGCTCTATGCCAAAACTGTGCAGACGCATGGGTGTGCGGGTGCGCTCGGGGTTGATGCAGTTGACGCGGATGTCGAAACCAAACCACTCTTCGCTGAGCGCCTGTACCAGATTGACAATGGCGGCCTTGGTGGATGAGTAGATACTATAGAGCATACGGCCACGTGTGTAACTGCTGCTGGTGTAGAAAATAAGCGAGCCTTTGCTCTCGCGAAGATACTCAAACGACTCCTTGGCCACAATGACGGCACCCAGATAGTTGACATTCAGACTGGCGCTGATGTCATCGTAGGACATGGCCGAGAGCGGCTCCTTGATCAGGATGCCTGGGGTGGATACCACATAATCGATGCGCCCGTTGCGCTCATGGATGCTGCGAAGTGTCTCGCGCACTTGCTCGGCATTGGTCACATCGACTCCGTTTTGCGAACGGCTGAAAGAATAAACCACCGCACCCAGTTCGCGGGCCAGTTTCACGGTCTCCTCGCCGATTCCCATACTTCCGCCAAACACCACCATCACTTTGTTGGGCAACGAACGGTAGGAGATGTCGAGCACCTCCTTCGTGCTGGATATACTGCGCAACTGATAGAGTTTGTCGAGAAGGAACAAATCTTCCATGTAGGTGACTTTCATGTTGAAAACCTCACCTTCCACCACATACACGGGCTCTTCGGGCATGTATTTTCTGACTACACCGCAGTCGTCAGTGGTGACGAAATTGGGGTCTTGAAGTGCAATCTCGTATGCCTTGCGAATCACGCCACGCTTAAAGCACTGAGGCGTCTGGCCGTTGCGAAGGGCGGGGCGTGGGGGGATTGCGCTGATGCAGTTGCGCTCATCCACCTGAACGATGGTGTCGGTGGTCTTGATGGCCACATCCACGGCACGGTATGTCTTCAGTGCCTCGATGCAGTCGTTGATGATTCGGTCGTTGACAAGAGGCCTGACGGCATCGTGCAGGAGCAGGTTGTCGTCATCATTTGCGTAGGCGGCTATGGCCGAGAGGCTCGAGTCGTAACGCTCCTTGCCACCGGCAAGTACTTTCTTCACCTTGCGGTACTGGTTGGTCACGATGATTTGCTCCACATCTGAGATGAATTCCTCCTTGCTTACAATGGCTATCTCGTCGATCAAGTCATTGTTCTCGAAAACATCAATGGTGTGTTCGATGATTTTCTTGCCGGCTACTTTCAGAAATTGCTTGGGCAGGGTGCCGCCAAGACGACTGCCACTTCCACCTGCCAAAATGACTGCTATATTCATAATTATTTCTATTTATTCTGGTCTTCCAAATAATATTTGATGAATTGTTTTCGTATGCCTTTCCTTTCGGCTATCTGACCTACAAATTGGCCGTCGTAGTTGCCCTCGACAAGTATCCATCCCTGCTCGGTGAGTGAAAGGTCCAAGCCAGCGTAGCGTGGTTGAGAGGGTAGGGTTTGCATGATTTCTTCCACAAGTCGTTTCATTTCGTCATAGTGGGGAATTTGCCACCCTTTGTATCTCATTCCTGAATCGGGATGGCACTCAAAGCGTCCACCATACTCGTCGACACCATCTGTGGTGATGACACCTGTGTCGGGGTCGAAGACGGCAAAAATCCCTCCTTGGCCGGCATTGTCTATCACCGACCCTTTACGGCCAGTACGGAAAAAAGGCTGGAGGATTTTGCAACCATACTTCGTGGTGATTGTGGGAACTCTGAGCGTGTTCACGCTGGATTCGTTCCATGCTGCCATGGCAGGATGCTGCTTAATCAGTTCTTCAGCAACCCATTGGTCTTTTTCAGCCAATTCCGCGTAGATTTGCCGCGCTTCATCAGGGGTGGAAGCGGTGAGTATCTCTGCGTCTTTTCCTGTGGAGCCTTCCATTGGCTTCACGATGAATTTGCTGTGCCGGGATACAAAAGATATAAACTCGTCGGGTGGCAATTCTTTGTCAATGATGCAAACCTCACGCCCAAAGTATTTTTTTGTCACAGCATAAAACTTGCTTTTGTTGGTTAGTTCTTCGTAGGCTTCCTGGTTGCCTACCTTGTCGAGCATGAGCCGCCGGTCAGTATCTGTCAGGTACTCTTTCTGTTCCCAGTAGGTGGACCCTCGTAGATTATAAAGGAAATATTCATGTGTCCTCATTCTGTGGGCGATGAAGACTTTAACAAGCGTTTTTTCCAACTGTTTCGTCAACTTGGGGTTGTTGAGCTCTTCTTCTGTAAAGAACTTTTTCTTTGACTCTGCCAGAGATTGACGGAACTCATTGCTAATCCAGTAATTGCCGGCTTTGAAACAAAAGGCTTCCATGGGCAACAGGATATGCTCATAGATGGCATGCGTAACAGAAGTCTTGTCAAGAACAATCTGTATAGCCTTGTCAATGGAAAATATAGATTCTTTTAGTTTCTTCTTATTCATTTCTCTGACTGTTATCTTTGATGTTCTCTTGTTTTAAATCAATGAGTTTCAGAAGGTCTCTCGTGAATTCGTCTGCTCCCTTGGAATTCATGTGGGTGCCGTCTTTGAAATACGCGTTGTTGTGCGTGTATTTTGGGTCGTTTGTGAAGTCGTAAAAGGGGATGCCCTCTTTTTCACACCTTTCCCTGAACCAGACGATGGAGCGTGGCTTGGTCAAGTCTATCTCGTACCATTGTGGCGAAACCACAAAATACAACTTTGAGCCTTTGCATTCCTGGATGAACTTATCCAGATATTTTAGTTTCACCGGGTCGTAAACTATCGTGTCAAGATATTGTCTGTCCTTGATTTTCATCGGATTGAATTTCGAATGTAATGGTCTGTATCCCTTCACTCCGTGGTCGGATGAGATATGCGTGAGGTAAACAAACAGATTCTGCACGATTTTTGAATTGTACCGATAGGAGGAACACAGCATCTTGTATTGCTCCAGACTGTCGATGTCGTGGAACAATTCTGCTATGCCATCGCGGTCGTATCTGTTCCTGAGCCAGCCCAGATAGGTGTGGTTGTCGTTCTCGTTCGCTGTCAGGTCGAAGACGGGGGACACGTCGTAGATGACCACTTTGGGCCGGTGGCGCTCAAGAGCCAGGTGAAGACGGGTGTAGGCCAGGAATATCCCGTTGCCGTCGTCGCCACAGTTGTAGCAACTCAATCCTGTGGAGTCCTCGAGCATCTTGGCATTGTAATGATGGACACAACGTGAGGAGCCGAACACCAAGATGTCTTCGGTGCTCTTGTTGCAAATGTAATTGTCGCGTCCCTGACCACCAATTCTGATCGACTCAACCATTTGGCCGAGCACTTTGCCCAATATCATGTCGCAAATGATGAAGAGTGCGAAGAACAATGCTATTTTAAGAAGTAGTTTTTTCATCTTCATCAGAAATTTGCGTAAATAAACTGGTCGGAACTTAACACGCCTAAAAGCAGGATGGCAAAAAGCACAGAGAGATAGGTAACCCAGCGCACCACCACGTGGCGGCTGTTCATCAGTGGCATACGGTTAGGGAAGAACTCATCGCGCACATCCTTGATGATGAGCAGTGTCAGACCAATGGCGATGAGCATGGGGGTCTGGAAATCGTCAAGGAAAACAGTCTTGGGCAGGCTGAAGTCGAATATTCGCCTGATGACGCCACAAGCGTCGGCCATTGTAGGCATGCGGAAGAATATCCAGGCAAAATTCACCAGCAGGAAAGTGATGATTGTCTTCACGGTGCGCCCCTGGGCACCGTATTTGCATTTTTGCTCCCCCAGCATCTTTTCCACAATTTGAAAAAGGCCGTGAAGGATTCCCCAGAATATGAAAGTCCAGTTTGCGCCATGCCAGATGCCACTCACCAGGAAGGTCACAAAGATGTTCCAGTAATTGCGCATTTTGCTGCAACGGCTGCCGCCAAGAGGTATGTAGATATAGTCCTTGAGCCATGTGGAGAGGGAAATGTGCCACCGTCGCCAGAAATCGGTCACACTGTAGGCAAAATAGGGTCTCCGGAAATTCTCTGTCAGGTCAAAGCCCAGTGTCTTGCCCACACCGATAGCCATCAGCGAATATCCACCGAAGTCAGCGTAAATCTGAATGGTATAAAGCAGGCTTGCCACAAAACAGGTGGTTCCGGTGAAGTTGGTGTAGGAGCCAAAAACCGTGCCCACATACAGGGCGGCACGGTCGGCTACAACCACTTTCATAAACATACCCCAAAGCAGCATCTTCAGTCCTTCCACAGCCTTTGAATAGTCCAGGTAGGGGCGAAGAGCGCGAATCTGGGGAATCACCAGAGCAGCCTTGTTGATAGGGCCTGAGAGTATCGACGGGAAAAACGACACAAAAAGTGCATAGACCAGAAAGTCGTGCTCGGCTTCGATTTTTTTCCTGTAAACATCAAACACATAGCCTATGGCCTGGAAAGTGAAGAACGACAGCCCCATGGGTATGGCCCAGTTCAAGCCGGGAAGCCCCGTGGAGATTCTCATCCTGAGTAAAAGTTCTCTGATGCTCTCGTTGATAAAGTCGAAGTATTTGAAAAACAGCAGGGGCAGAAGAGCGATGATGATGCCAATGGCCAATGTCGTTTTTGGCCGGTTGCTGTGTTCCAACTGCCGTGCTGTGATATAAGTGACAGCCGTCACACCCAGCAGGATGAGCGCATGTAATGGATACCAACTGATATACAGAGCATAACTGACTGCCAACAGGTAAAGATTGCGGATTTTGCCATACTTGGCCGGGATGGCATAGTAGAGCAGGAACAGCAGCGGGTATAGGACGATGAATTGAAACGAGTTGAATATCATCTTGTGGCTGTGATGGATTGTTATAGGTGGATGATTATGGCTTTGGGGGTGGGAAACCGTTTCTTAGTCTCTTAATCTCACCAGCCAGAATCTTTGAGTATATGGTGGAACCCTTTTCGTTGAGGTGATGACCGTCGCGGAACAATTCAGGGTGATTGGTCAGGGTGGTGTCTGCCGAGTGGTTGAAAAGTTTTAGGTCTTTTTCCCGGCAATATTCACCCAGCCATTTATTGTAGGTGTTGTGGACGATGAAGATAGGCGAGCGGGAGATGACAAGCAGAGTGCCGTTTGATTTGCAGAGGTCTACAATCTTGTCAAGATATTCCAATTGCAGGGAGTCGGGGGCGAATTTTTTATAGTACTTGAATTCGCCGTCGTATTCGCCATGCATGGGTACATAGCCGTCGATGGTCTTTTCGCTCCGGAAGGCCATGCGCACCAAATGATAGAACAGGCTGTTGTAGGTGTAAAGATTGCTTTTCAGTTTCAGCCGGTCTTGCCACGATGCCCGGGTGTCGAAATACTCGGTTACGGGTTCCGACAGTCCATACCACATGTTCAGATTGTTGATTCTGTAACTCTTTCCCCCTTCAAGATAGCCTGGATACACTTCAAGTATGACTATTTTGGGGGCTTTCCGGTCGAAAATCGCCTTGAGATAGATGTAGTTTTGTATAATGTCAATGCCATCCTGGGCTGCCACGTATGACTTCAGACCCAGCGAGTCGTTGAAGATGCGTGGGTCGTATTGGTGCTTGGCCTGGCTTGCGCCCATGACGATGACATCGCTTTGCTCACTGAAAAAGTTGTGCTTGTCGATCGACAGTGGAGAATGATTCTCGGGCAGGGATTTCAAAATTGCCCTGCAAGCAAATCCCACTAATATGTCGATGACAACAACCGACAAGATGACTATGATGGCTTTCTTGAAAAAACTCATGACGTTAGAACTGGAAATAAATGAACTGGCCACCATCGAGGGCACCGTTGAAGATAATGTAGCATATTAGCAACACCGTGGAGACGATGCTCACAATTGGTTTGGAGGAGTGAAGAAAATGAATGTCTTTCTTGTATTCGTCTTTGTATTCTTTGAAAAACATCACCAGTAAGGAGATTCCACCAAGTAATACAACCTGGAGAAATTCTTCCGTATAGAGTCTTCCGAAGCCGTATGGAAGACGTGCTATTGCTGAAAAGAAATCACCGACGGTTTCGGCGCGGAATATCGCTGCTCCAATTACACAGAGTATGAAGGTCAACAGCCGGCGGCTCCATTTGTACAATTCGTTTTTCTTCAGATGATGCTTTTTCTCAAATTTCTTGCGTCTCTTTTCCAATGAGGTTGCAACGACCAGGAGAAGTCCGTGGTAAAGGCCAAACAGCGCGTATGTCCAGTTGGCACCGTGCCACGCACCTATCACGACAAGGTTGATAACTGTGGCCAGATAGAGTCCCCACTGTCCCCAGTTCCTGAACGAGATGTTGAGGGGCATAAATACATAGTCGGTAATCCAGGAGGTGAGCGACATGTGCCAGCGCCGCCAGTATCCAATCACATTCTCACTGAAAAATGGTCTGTTGAAGTTCTCTGCCACTTTAAGTCCCATGATCCGCGACACACCTATGGCCATGTCGGAATATCCGCAGAAGTCGGCATACATCTGTATCATGTAAAGTATGCTGGCAATGATGAAGGATATGTTGCTGTGGTGGCTGTAGTTGTTGAGTACGGCATCGGTCCAGGGGGAAATTCTGTCGGCGATGCACATTTTGAGAAACATTCCCCATAATACCCGCTTGAAACCTTCCGAAAGATTGTCGTTGGTGGCTTGTCTGGCTGTGGTGAGTTGGGGTATGAATTTGTTGGGGCGGTCGATAGGCCCTGACAGAATGGTGGGGAAGAAGGCGACATAAGTGCCAAAGTCTACCAGATTTTTGGTTGGCGATATGTTCTCACGGTGTATTTCTATCACGTAACTCATCAGTTTGAACGTGAAGAAACTGATACCGACGGGCATGATAATATTGAATGTGCCCATGTTGGCATGAATGCCTATGGAATTGAGGGCCTGGGTAAATTCTTTGACAAAAAAGCCAAAATACTTGAAATAAATCAATACGCCAACACCCAGCACCACACCAAGAGTAGTGAGTCGTGATGCCAGGCGGGGATTGGGCTTGTTGTTCTTGCTGATGGCTGCCCCCAGCAGATAGTACACCAGAGTTACAACGGCCAGGAGTGGAAGCATTTTCCAGTCTGCCCAGCCGTAGAAGACGTATGAAGCCACTAAAAGCCATACGTTTTGCCCCCTGCTACTTTTTCTGAAGAGGGTATAGTAGGCTAATAGAAACAGGGTGAAGAATATCCAGAAATTGATGGAATTGACAACCATTTCCTGTTACAGTTTTTGTTGAATGGAGTCTACCATCTCACCCACGTTCTTCCATCTCATGATTTCAAGCGAGGTGAATTTCATCTTGAAATGTTTCTCCGTAGCCACGACGAGTTGGATGTGGCTCAATGAGTCCCATTCCTCTATGTCGTCGGCTGTGGTGGTTTCTGAAAGTTGCACATCTTCCAAATCAAGTACATCGTTGAAAATTTCGTTCAACTCGCTGAAAATTTCTTCACGTTCCATAATATCTCTATTTCGGATGGTTTATTGTTCGTTGTTTCTAATTAAATAATTGACAATCAACATGACATCTGCAATGCTGATGACTCCGTCTTGATTGATGTCTGCCATGTCGGGGTAGAATGTCGAGGGGTTCTTTCCTATGATGTCATTCACGGTCAGCATGACATCGGTGATGTTTACTTTGCTGTCCAGGTTCACATCGTAAAGATGGCGGGAAATGACTTCGTCGAAAGTGGACTGCATATAATCTAAACGCTCAGTAAGCCAAGCCTTGCACAACTGGGTGACGTCGGCATAATTGGCATTGTCTTTCCATTTCTTTTTATTGCTTTCCATGGACGACCGGATGACAGTGTAGTAATCGTCGCAAAACTCAAGAAGTTCCTCGAAATGATCATTCTTGAAAGATTGGAATAACTTATAGTATTCAATCTCGAATTCCTCACTCGCATGCCTGAGGTCATACGTCCAGGCGGAACCTTTGCGAATATCACTGTTAGGATACCATTGTGACGAACTGGCTTTCCCCGTAAAGACTTCATTGAGAGATTCGTATCCATATGCCCGGTCGAAATCCCACACCGGACCAAAGATGTATTTCTTTTCGGGAGCCTCCTTGTAAAAGAATACACTTCTAGGATAGTTGATTTCGAGATTTCGTGTCAAGTCGTTTACGAAAAGGAAGCGGGCCAGATTGTCGAAGTCAACGTATTTTGAGATGTCTTCGTGGTTGTACAACTTGTTGACCCAGACTGCCACGTTTGACCTGATTTTATTAGGGGTAGTCCAAATGGTCTCATCTTCATCTTCATAATCGGGTGTCTTGATGTTGACGGGGACATCGTAATGACTGAGAGTGAAATAGTATGCGTCGTGAGAGCGGTTGGGCTCAAGAAGCAGAGCCTGGGTCTCGTCTTCAATCTCAATGCTGTTGTTTGAGAAACCGATTTTCTCTGTCAGATTGTAATGCCCGCGGTATTCTCCATTGATATATAGTTCCACGGGCACGATATGGTTGGGATAGGCCGTATTTATCAATTGTGCTATTTTCATGGCCACGGCATTGGTCGTCTGTGTGCCAGACAGTTTGTTGGCCAGCAATACCCAGTTTTTGCCTTTGGCCATACCGAAAGGCTTTATCTTATGGTCGAATTTCAGGCGATAGGGGTTCTTGTCTCTTGGATTTTTCAGGTTCCACGATGAGTTTCCCCGTCCTCTTATCAGCACGCTGTCGGTGAGCGAGGGAAATATTCCCACGCCATCGAAATTGATGGATGATTTTATGTAGGTTACCTTGTCGAGTGGAAGGTCGCCTGTCTCTGTCTCAATTTCTATGCGGGGCAGACTTTCTGCCTCATAGAGCGGCCACTCCACATGGACGAAATAATCTCTTCCGAGTGGTATCATGCCGGTGCCATTCCAAACATGATGCCGGGGTGAGGCGACGGTGTATGTCAGGTCGCTGTCGAATTTCTGCTTCGACTCTTTGCTCTTCTGAATGGCATTGTTAATATATACCTCAGCGTCTTTCTGCGACGTGGTGAAGGAGGGTATCAGCCGTTTGCCTATGGCGGGTACAATGAGATGAACCTGTTGATTGTCGGTGATTTCGCCTTCGACATCATAGAGCAAATGGAGGTTGAATTTGTTGTTGAATTTAAATGTCTCCAGGCGGGGAATGTCGTTGGGGCCATACATACTGACAGAGTCAAGGTCGGCCATCTCATACCTATATGTTTGGCTGCCTTGCAGCAAAATGTGCAGTTCTTTTTCGGTTTGTTGTCTGTCTGTGATGAAGTGACTGGGAAATGCTTCCACCTCACCATTGGCCTTGTATACAAATAGAGTGTCGCCCGTCTCTTGTGCTGAAGAGTAGGCGATGGACAGCAACATGGCAATTAATGTGACTGATAATCTCATGATTGTCTGTTTGTTGAATGTTTTATTGTTGCTTGTTGGTGATATGGCATTCTCGTGGCAGATAACTGTTCACGTCGAGAGAGTATAGTATTTTTGAAGAGTCGTTGAGGGGTTCAAATCCAAGTTCTGGATAGTGCTGCTCCACCATCTTGTTCTTGGGAGTGGGTATGTATTCTCCGATGATGCGCTTGTAGCCGGCCTGGCGCGCACGTTCCACCATTGTGTTGAGCGTGAAATTTTCCATGCCTCGCTTGAGCACGCGGCAACTCATCAGCCAAGTGTCGATGAAAAGGGTATCGGGCGATTGTGGTCTCATGATGATGACGGCAATCAGGCCATTGTCGCCAAATTTGTCCTCAAGTGTGAAACTTAGGTCAATCACGTCGGGGTCGGCCGCTATCTGCGCGATGTCGGCATCGGTGTATCGAATCGTGCGCAGATTGAATTGATTGCTGCGCTGTGACAGTTGGGCCACACGTGGGGTGTTGAACTTGGTAAATCCGCTCACCACCGACACCATTTGAAGCGAGCGCAGGAAGTCGGCTTCATTGGTAAATGTCTTCGAGAGTGAGACCCGTTTGGCTTCTACTTGATACTGCTTGGTGCGGTCTTTGTCGGCAGCACTATAGGAGGCTGTCTCAAATAGATTCAATGAGTATAGATATTCCAGATACTCCCCGGGGTCGGTGGGCAATTCGGGCACGGTGATGCCTTTGATGTTTTCCCTGACGATGTTGCGCTCAAATGGATTGTCATCAAGAAACACCATCGAGTCGAACGATATGTTGAGAATGTTCTGGATGGTGCGGATGTTGTCGACCTTGGTTTCCCAGTTGGCCTGGAACACGGCAATGTCGTCCAGATGCAATATCATGTCGGGATGTTTCTCGAAAGGCTCCTTGGCAGTGTCCTCATTGTTCTTTGATGCCACACAGATGATGATGCCACGCTGTCGCAATTTGCGCACCCACATCTGGAATTCAGTGAAGGCTTTGCCTACGCCAAGCCCATGTCCCAACTGGATGCCCTCTATGCCGTCGTCGCCTATGACACCACCCCAGACGGTGTTGTCGAGGTCAAGAATCAGACATTTCTTGAATTGTCCCTTGATGGCACATACAATGTCGAGCACTCTGCCGGCAATCAGTGGCAGGGCATCGATGCTGACAACCATCTCGGTACTGACATATACGTTGGGGGCAAACAGGAAATCACGTCCATACTTGTTTTGCAGGGCCGACAAATCGCAAATAAACAGATTGGGGTATTGCTGGGTGAGAAGCATCAACTCATAGTTGAGTTTGCGCACCTGGAAGATTAGCGATGTGCCTACTTTATTGGCATAGCCACCGAAAACAGTGTCGTCGATTTCAGGATAATTGAAATAGATGATTTTTTTCTGGCTGAAAACGGGGTTCTCACAAATCGAACGGATGAACGACAGTCGCTCATCAGCCACTTTCGACTGCTCGTCGGGGGTGAGCATGCTGTGATGCTCGCCTAATTTGTGCGTGGACTGGAAAACCACGATAAAATCGGCGTCGTATTGGTATAATTCGCTTGTTGGGTCAAGAAACTGTCGTTCCACTTGGTTGTATTCCGCCTCGAACAGGTCGATTCGGTAGCCTCGCTCCACACCCATGCCACGAATGGCCGTGTTGAGCAGTTGGGTGGCAGTGTCACCGACCAATGCCATCTTGACGACAGGCAGAGAACTTAGGTCTTGTTTGAGATTCTTCTTGAGTTGTTTGAAATCCATGGGCTTGTGTTTTGGAACGTGTGTCTTGTACTGTCTTTGCTTATTTGAGATACTCTACCAGCAGGCGACGCTTGGGAATGCCGTCGCACACCTGGATGATGCCCTCTCCAGGAGGTATATTGCCTTCTATCAGTTCGATGCCGTCGGGGCAGACGGCGATATCCCAGCCTACATAGTGGGCGCGTGGCTCGACAAACGCCGCCTTGCGGGCAAACTCAAGCACTTCCTGCCAGTGGGGTATCTGATAACCTATCAATTCGATACCGGTGCGAGGGTGGTGGGTGAGATAGTGACGCTTGCGGTCAACAGCCTTGCTGCAAATGCGGCCAGTCTCGATGTCGATGTAACTGGTGATGCCACCGCCGTAGGAATTGTCGGTGCAGCCATCTGTACAGCCCATGCGGATGACCGTGCAGAGGAAATGCAACTCTCCCTTGCTGTTGATGCAAGTGACAATGCGGATGGTGTTGAGAGACGTGGGATTAAGTGCCTTCAATTCGGGTACATTTTCCTTGATTTCCTCAAGCAGGCAGTCGTTGCCTTGTCCGATTTCTGCCAGAAGGCCTTCCACACTCTTGTTGTCGTCGGAGTGAAGAATATAGATGCCGTCGCCTTTCGACAGATTAAAAGGCTTCACAATCACGGTGCCCAATCCGTTGATAAACGACTTAATGTCGCTTTCGGAGGAATTGCGCGTGTCGAGCCAACGCCTTTTCACCAAGTCTTTGAAGCGGTTGTTGAAATGTGCCTTGTCCAGAAACAGGTCCCAAATCTCCTGCCCGGAATGACGGGCGGCAGTGTGCGCGTTGAAGTGGTTGGTAATCCACTCCTTACGCTCATGCTGGTTCAGTTTGTCGAAACCGAACATATAGTAATTGCCACAGTCAGAGCCTGTGGTGATTTCTGAGTAAAGCATGTCGAGAAACAGGGGGATGCGTGGTTTCGTAAGCATTCCTTCACGTGTGTATATCCCGCTGTATTCCCAATTGTTATGCCACACCTCACGTGCCACTTTACATTTTTTCAGCAGTTTTTTTCCAATCATATTATATCAGGGTGGAAATGTAAATTCCCACAAAAATGTGATGTCAGGATGGGCCTTGCAAGTAAGTATCCAGGCCATAAAAGGATACAACCCATCCAAAGAATGTGCAAAGATATTTATTTTTTCGTTAACAACAAAGTTTTTCGCCGATTTTCATTACCTTTGCAGCCGCTAACAATCATTGTTGGCAATTCGGCAAAGACATTATTTAAAGAAAACAAATAATTTTGGTAATTATGGCAAAAAAAGCGCTTCTTATGATACTCGACGGATGGGGTATCGGAAAACATGGTAAAGGTGACGTCATTTTCAATACGCCCACACCTTATCTCGATTATCTCAATGCTGTAAGCCCGCACTCACAGTTGCAGGCTTCTGGTGAGGACGTGGGACTGCCCGACGGACAGATGGGCAACTCTGAAGTAGGGCATCTCAACATCGGTGCAGGTCGTATCGTTTATCAGGACCTGGTGAAAATCAACCGTGCATGCCGTAACAACAGCATCTTGGAAAACCCGCAGGTGAAGGCTGCCTATTCCTATGCAAAGGAAAACGGCAAAAAACTGCATCTGATGGGCCTCACTTCCGACGGTGGCGTCCATTCTTCACTCGAACATCTTTTCAAACTCATCGAGGTGGGAAAGACCTACGGGCTGAAAGACCAGACTTTCGTGCACTGTTTCATGGACGGCCGTGACACCGACCCGCGCTCAGGCAAGGGTTTCATCGAGCAGGTGAGCAAAGTGTGTGAGGCCAACGATGCCCATATCGCTTCCATCGTGGGACGTTTCTATGCTATGGACCGTGACAAGAGATGGGAACGGGTAAAAGAAGGCTATGACCTGATAGTGAAAGGCGTGGGCAAGCAGAGCCAGGATATGGTGCAGGCCATGCAGGAGAGTTACGACGAGGGCGTGACCGACGAATTCATCAAGCCTATTCACAACAGCACCGTGAATGGTGTGATAGAAGAGGGCGACGTGGTGATTTTCATCAATTTCCGCAACGACAGGGCCAAGGAACTTACCACCGTGCTCACCCAGCAGGACATGGAGGAACAGGGCATGAAGACTATCCCCGGATTGCAGTATTATTGCATGACTCCCTACGATGCCAACTTCACAGGCGTGCATATCCTCTTCCCGAAAGAAAATGTGGAGGATACACTGGGTGAGTATCTCTCAAAATGTGGCAAAAAACAATTGCATACCGCTGAGACAGAGAAATATGCACACGTCACCTTCTTCTTCAATGGCGGACGTGAGGCTCCCTTCGAGAACGAGGACCGCATACTTGTGGCTTCACCCAAAGTGCCCACTTACGACCTCAAGCCCGAAATGAGCGCTTACGAGGTGAAAGACCGCCTGGTGGCAGCCATCAACACCCAGATGTATGACTTCATCGTGGTAAATTTCGCCAATGGCGACATGGTGGGACATACAGGTGTGTATAACGCCATTGCCAAGGCAGTGTGGGCTGTGGACCATTGTGTGCATGATGTGATTGAGGCAGCAAAGGTCAATGGCTATGAGGCGATTATCATAGCCGACCACGGAAATGCCGACAATGCCATCAATCCCGACGGTACCCCCAACACCGCACACTCGCTCAACCCTGTGCCCTTCATCTATGTCACCGACAACAACAGTGCCACTGTAAAAGACGGAAGACTGGCCGACGTGGCTCCTTCCATCCTTCACATCCTGGGACTGGAGCAACCTGCTGACATGACAGGTGAGAATCTGATTACCGACAGACCATAGGCTTTCCTACCTACAAGATGAACGTAAAAATTGAGGAATCCTGGAAAAATCAGTTGGCTGGGGAATTCGAGAAGCCCTATTTCAACTATCTCGTGCAGACTGTGAGACAAGAGTATGCACAGTATAGGTGCTATCCCCCTGGCCGACTGATTTTCAATGCTTTCAACCTTTGCCCTTTTGAGCAGGTGAAAGTTGTGATTATTGGCCAGGATCCTTATCATGAGCCAGGACAGGCCATGGGGCTCAGTTTCTCTGTGCCCCAGGGCGTGCCCATGCCGCCATCGCTAATCAACATTTTCAAGGAGATAGAACTTGACCTCGGGAAACCCATTCCCCTCACTGGCGACCTCACTCGCTGGGCCAGGCAGGGAGTGTTGCTGCTCAATGCCACACTCACTGTGAGGGAGCATCTGGCGGCAAGCCATCAGCGCAAAGGATGGGAGGAATTCACCGATGCCGCTATCAGGATGCTCAGCCAGCGGAGAGAGCATCTCGTATTTATCTTGTGGGGAGGATATGCCAGAAGCAAGGCGGCACTCATCGACCGCAACCGGCATCTCGTCTTGCAGTCGGTGCATCCTTCACCGCTATCCGCCAACCGGGGAGGATGGTTTGGCAACCACCATTTCTCTCTGACCAATAACTATTTGGTGCAACATGGGCTCACACCCATCGACTGGTAATACAATGGAAAAACAACGAATGCTGCCGATTATTCAGGTGGGCGATGTGTTGTTGTCGCCTGAAATCCTGACAGAGAAATTTTGCTGCGACATTATGGAATGCCACGGGCAATGTTGCGTGGAAGAAGGCGACTCCGGAGCACCCGTCACCCTCGACGAGACGGTGGAAATCGAGGAGGCCCTCGATGTGGTGTGGAACGACTTGTCGGCATCGGCACAAGCCGTAATCGACAAGCAGGGCGTGGCCTATTCCGACAGCGAAGGCGACCTGGTGACAAGCATAGTGGCCGGACGTGACTGCGTATTTACCTGCTATGTGGAGGATAATTGCATGTGCGCGCTGGAAAAGGCATTTCGCACGGGGAAGATAAAATTCTGCAAACCCATCAGTTGCGCCTTGTATCCCATCAGGGAGAAAAAACTCAGCGACGGAAAGGTGGCTTTGAATTACAATCGGTGGGATATATGTGCTGATGCCGTGAAACTGGGGAAAAAACTCAACTTGCCCCTCTATAAATTCCTGAAAGAGCCGCTTATACGGCGCTTTGGAAAAGAGTGGTATGATGAGTTGGAGGAGACGGCAAAGGCTTTGCTCTAACTGCGCCTGTATTTGGAAGGCGATACACCCACGTGTTCCTTGAAATATTTGCCAAGGAACGACTGATTGGGGAAATTCAATTGTTGAGCGATTTCCTTGATGCTCATCGTGGTGCTCTTCAGCAACACACGGATTTCAAGTGTAACAAAGTGGTCTATCCAGTCGTTGGGAGTGCGACGGCTGATTTGTTTCACTGTCTCTGACAGATATTTTGGCGTGATGCACAACTGCTCGCCATACCAACTTACACGGCGTTCCCTGCGGAAGTTTTCTTTTACAAGTGTGATGAAATCGTTGAAAATTGCCTCGGCACGTGTGCGTTTCGGACTGCCCAATTGCTTCTGGTAAATTTCATTGCCTATGTCGTAAATCATTGCCTTGAGCAGCGACATGGTCAGTTCGGTGCGAAAATGATGGTTGCTGTCATCCACCTTGCTCTTGATCACGTCGAAATATTCCATGAAAATCTTTGCCTTTTCCTCGGTGAGATTGAACACGGGATTGGCATAGGCAAAGAGAAACAATTGGGAAATCTCATGTACTTCCTTGATAATCTCGGCGAAGAAATCATTGGAGGCCAATATGGCCACACCACGGCAGTCGGGCCCCAGCAAATACTCACTGATAACCTGACCATCGTTGACCACTATGACATCGTTGCGCCTGACCGTATGTTCTTTGGTGTCAACGGTATAGCGGGCACTGCCCTCAAGGCAGAAAGCCACGAAAAAACACCTCATCTTGCGAGGCTCAGGGGAAAAAGGTACATCCTCGAAGCGGCTGAACAGGGCCAAATCGTCGCCTATACATGAATTCTTGCCAATAAATTCCTTGGCATGGGGAATAGTGATGTTAATCATATCGTCGTAGTTTAGTTCTTGTATTTTTTTCTTGACAAGTTGGTGTTGTTGTGCTGATTATCCCACATACGTACATCTATTTAATCATTTGCAAAAAAATATCATTACCAGTCACATGTCTTGTACTCATTTGCCTTCTTGAATTTCAGCGTTCGGATGTTGATTTGTCCGTTGCTGTCATAGCATCTGACGGTCACTTTACCTGGTTGCCTGGCATGTATGGTCGCCGAAGTCACTCGACCCTGCTGCCAAGTCATGTCGATGGTATAGCCCCCACGGGCGCAAATACCACTCACATGGCCGTTGGCCCACTGGGCCGGGAGGGCAGGCAACAAATCAATTATTCCGTCGCTGCTTTGCACGAGCATCTCGCAGACGCCGGCAGTGCCGCCAAAATTCCCGTCAATCTGGAAGGGAGGATGTGCGTCGAACAGATTGGGATATGTGCCGCCCGAGCGACGCCGGTCGGGGCCTTTGTATCCATCGGGTGACACGTAGGTGAGCAGTTTCTGATAAATATGGAAGGCTGCATCGGCTTTGTGCAGGCGTGCCCAGAGGTTGATACGCCAGCCGGTGCTCCAGCCTGTGGTGTGGTCTCCCTTGATTTCCAGACTTCTGGTGGCAGCGGCGGCCAGGTCGGGGGTCTGCTCGGGCGTGATTTGATGTCCAGGGTAAAGGCCGATGAGATGCGACTGATGCCGGTGCTGGGGGTCCCAGTCATCCCAGTCATGATACCACTCGTTGATGTCGCCCTCATGCCCCACGGTGTAGGGGTGCAGACGGCGCAGACTGGCTTCTGCTTCCTTGCGGAACGATTTGTCGGTGTCGAGTATCTTGCTGGCGCTGATGGTGTTCTGAAGCAGTTCGCGGATGATGGCCAGGTCGGCAGTGCCACCATAGCATGTGGTGCCGTGATAACCCTCCGGGGTCTTGTATTCGTTTTCGGGAGAGGTGCTCGGAGCGGTGATGAGTTCGCCTGGCACCAGTGGACTTTCTATAAGCCAGTCCAGACAAAACTCGCTGGCGCCTTTCAGTAGCGGATAGGCTGTGTCGCGGAGGAATTGCTTGTCGCCCGTAAACTGATAGTGCTCCCATAATGCCTGACTGAGCCAGGCGCCTCCCAGATTCCAGTTGCTCCATTCAGGACTTTCTCGCTTCTCGCCAACGGGATTGGCCATGGCCCAGATATCGCTGTTATGGCTTGAGCACCAACCTCGGTCTATCCCGTAGTAGTTTTGTGCCACATGGCGGCCATTGGCGGCGAGCGACTGCATGAATCCCCAGAGTGGGGTGGTCATTTCACTGAGATTGGCCACCTCGGCAAGCCAGTAATTCTCCTCCAGGTTGATGTTCACCGTATAATTGCCACGCCAGGGTGAAAACAGATGTGGCGTCCATAGTCCCTGAAGGTTGGCTGGCACTTCCGGCGTGCGCGAGCAGGCAATGAGCAAGTAGCGTCCGAACTGGAAATACAGTGTCTCGAGCAGCCGGCTGTCGCCCCCATTGTCGGTGTGGCGTTTCAACAGCGAGTCGGTGGGGATGCTTTGGTCGGCTTTTATGTGTGCGGGTGTGTCGTCAAGATAGAGTTGAAGACGGTCGAAATAGTCGCGGTAGTCGTGGATATGCCGCTCGCGAAACTGCTCATAACTGAAATTGACCGTGTGCCACAGGTCGTCGGTTGCTGAGGGTAAGTACTGGAATCCCTCTCTCACAGGATGATGCGAGGCGCCATTGAAACTTGTCTCGTTCACAAAATAGAGCGTCAGGTCGGATGCTGACCTGACAGTAAGGGTGCTGTCGGCTGTCGTAATGACACCATCGCCGCTTTTGGCAAGCATCATGCTGCAGAAATGAATGCTTTGGTCGGGTGAGCCTGTGGCGTGGCCGGTCATCACCATCTGGCCGTTGTTGCTGGCTTTTACTTGATGAGGAACCTGTGAGGTGAGTGTCAGGTGGCAGTTGATGCTGTTTTTGTGGTCGCTTCTGATACGGATGGCGATGAGTTTGTCGGGATTTGAGGCAAAATATTCACGATAGAATCTCACCCCGCCTGCTGTGTAACTGTCTCGGCAGATGGCGCTGTCGAGGCTGAGTTCGCGTCGGTAATCAGTGAAGTCATTCCCATTGTCATCGATGATGTGCAGAGTTCCTAACGGTTGGAAAAACTGCGAGTTAGGGCCTTGGACATGTAGTTGAAGGCTGTCGGCAAGAGCATAGTCCTCGGCGAACAAAGCTTTGCGGATTTCGGGAATCCAGGCCGATGCGCCCTTGTCAAGATTGGGGTCAACGGGCTTGCCGGTCCAGAATGTGATGTCGTTGAGGTAAATGGTGTTGTCGTCAACACCACCGTAGACGAGCGCGCCAAGTTTACCGTTGCCTATGGGCAACGACTCCTCGAAATAGGTAGCCGGGCGGTCATACCAAAGGCGCATGGGTAGTTGGACTTGAGCCACAGCCGCAAGAGAGAGTGTGGCAAGGGTTAGCAGAGTGATGGCCTTTTTCATATTGGCAATGGTTAAAACTGGTGATGATAACCAAAAACAGGCGGTTGAGGCTGGCTCAACCGCCTGTGGCGTATCTATAGAATGTTGTTATGCGTCGATGTTGGCATAGATGGCGTTGGCCTCGATGAATTCGCGGCGTGGACCCACGTCGTCGCCCATGAGCATGGAGAAAATCTCATCGGCCTCGGCGGCGTTTTCAATGCTCACCTGCTTCAGGAGTCGTCTGGATGGATCCATGGTGGTCTCCCAGAGTTGGTCGGGGTTCATCTCACCAAGACCTTTGTAGCGCTGGGTGTGGATGTTGGCATCCTCGATGCCATTGCCATATTTGTCGATAAACGACTGCCGCTGCTGCTCAGTATAACAATATTCCTTCACCTTGTTCTTATAGGTGCAGAGATAGAGTGGGGGACTGGCGATGTAGAGGTGCCCCTCCTGAATAACTTTGGGCATGAAGCGGTAGAAGAGTGTCATGATGAGGGTGTCGATGTGTGAGCCATCGACATCGGCGTCGGTCATGATGATAATCTTGTCGTAGCGCAACTTGTCGATGTTGGCTTCCTTGTCGCCCTCACCATCAACACCGAAGCGCACACCGATGCTCTGGATGATGTTCATCACCGACTCGCTCTCAAACACTTTGTGCCACATCACCTTTTCCACATTCAGAATCTTACCGCGAAGGGGAAGAATGGCCTGGGTGTAGCGGTCGCGGCCTTGCTTGGCAGAACCACCGGCGGAGTCACCCTCTACGAGGAATATCTCGCATTCTTTCGGGTCCTTGTTGGAGCAGTCGGCCAATTTGCCGGGCAAGCCGCCGCCTGTCATCACGTTCTTGCGCTGCACACTCTCGCGAGCCTTGCGGGCGGCTATGCGGGCAGTGGCGGCAAGCACCACTTTGTCGCAAATCTGGCGCGCTTCACGGGGATGCTCTTCCAGGTAATTGGAAAGTGCCTCTCCTACAGCCTGCTGGACGGCTCCTGTCACCTCGCTGTTGCCCAGTTTGGTCTTGGTCTGACCCTCAAACTGTGGCTCGGCTACCTTGATGGAGATTACGGCAGTAAGACCCTCGCGGAAATCCTCGCCGGCGATTTCTATCTTGGCTTTTTCTATCTGTTTGGAAATGGCAGGGTCGTTGTCGGCATATTTCTTCAATGTGCGGGTAAGCGCCATGCGGAAGCCCATCAGGTGGGTACCACCCTCGATGGTGTTGATGTTGTTGACATAGGAGTGGATGTTCTCGGAGTAGTCGGTGTTGTACATCACGGCCACTTCGATGGGCACACCTTGCTTCTCGGTCTTCAGGTAGATTACGTCGTCGAACAAGTGGGTGCGATGGCGGTCGATGAAGCGGACAAAAGCCTTCAGACCATCCTTGGCATGGAATGTTTCCTGGCGGATCTTTCCCTCGTCGTTGGGGCGCAGGTCGGTAAGCGTGATGGTGATGCCGGCGTTCAGATAGGCCAGTTCGCGCATACGGCGTGCGATGATGTCGTATTGGTAGACGGTGGTGGTGAAGATGCTGGCATCGGGCCAGAACTGCTGGCGGGTGCCTTGCTTGTCGGTCTCACCCACTATTTTGACAGGATAAAGAGCCTTGCCTTTCTCGTATTCTTGTTGGTAGATTTTGCCGTCGCGGAACACTTGTGATTTCATGTGTGAGGACAAAGCATTGACACAACTCACACCTACACCATGCAAACCGCCGCTCACCTTGTAGGAGCCTTTGTCGAACTTACCACCGGCATGAAGAACAGTCATCACCACCTCGAGTGCTGATTTGTGAAGTTTCTTGTGCTCATCCACGGGGATACCACGACCATTGTCCTGAACGGTGATGGAATTGTCCTCGTTGATGGTCACCTCTATGTGGGTGCAATAACCGGCCATGGCCTCGTCGATAGAGTTGTCCACGGTCTCGTTTACTAAATGATGAAGTCCTTTCTCGCTGATGTCGCCAATATACATTGCCGGACGCTTGCGAACGGCCTCCAGACCCTCAAGCACCTGAATGTTTTTGGCAGAATAGTTACTCTCGTTGATAAGATTTTCTGACATTATTTTTAACTATCTTAATAGACTGCAAAATTACAAATTTTCCATCATATTCGGAAAGAAAAAATGCTAAAATTTGGTAACTGAAATACGCCAACGAAAAAACGGACTGCAACTATTGTTGCAGTCCGTCGCTATTCTTTCTTGCCAGTATATTATGCCAATTTGTTGATGTGGCGTGAGAGGCTTGATTTCAAGTTTGCGGCCTTGTTCCTGTGGATAATGTTGGTCTTAGCCAACTTGTCCAGCATTTTCTGAACGCTGGGATAGAGGCTAACAGCCTCATCCTTGTTTGTCATGGCGCGCAGTTTGCGTACTGCCACGCGCATTGTCTTGGCGTAGTACTTGTTGTGGAGTTGCCTCTTTTTGTCCTGGCGGATTCTCTTAAGGGATGATTTGTGATTTGCCATCTTTGTTTACTTTCTTTCTTTTATTCTGTTTTTGTAGTCCATAGCAGAGTCGAACTGCTCTTTAGAGAATGAAAATCTCTCGTCCTAACCGATAGACGAATGGACCATTGACTTAATTTGCGGATGCAAAGTTACTGCTTTTCCGAGAACTGACAAAATTTTCTTCATCTTTTTTTGCTTTTTATTGTGTTTTTGTGCGAAAAATCTCAAAAAATGGGCAAAAAGTAGTAACTTTACACCCGAAATGATGACAAAAACCCGTTCGGTCGTGCTCAGATGCGTGAGATATGGCGACTCTTCTTTGGTGGTGGATATGCTCACAGAACACCACGGAAGGGTGTCGTTTATGGTGCGTCTGTCGAAATCTGTGAAGGGTAAGATGCGCCGTAATCTGTTCCAGCCTCTGACTTTGTTGGAAGTGGATTTTGATTTCAAGAACCATTCGGGCTTGCAGCGCTTGGGCGATGTGCGTCTGGCTGCCCCCCTTCCTTCCCTGCTGAGCGATCCTTATAAATTGAGCATTGGGATGTTCTTGGCAGAGTTTCTCTCGTATGCCACCCGCGATGAGAGCGACAATGCCCTGCTCTATCAGTTTGTGGAGAACAGCCTACGCTGGCTTGATGGCGTAGGTGGTCAGTTCTCCAATTTCCATCTTGTGTTTATGATCAAGTTGTCGAGGTTTATAGGTTTCCTGCCCAATACCGACGACTACCATGAGGGCGACTTCTTTGATATGCTCAATGGCTGTTTTTGCAAGCATGTCCCGTTGCATGGTCATTTCCTCACTGCGGCCGACGCTGCGAAAATAGGACTGCTGATGAGAATTGAGTATTCCACCATGCATCTGGTGTGCATGTCGCGGCTCGACCGCGACCGCTGTCTCGATGTTATCCTGGAATATTACCGCCTGCATGTGCCAGGCTTCCCGCAGCTCAAGTCCTATCCTGTATTGAAAGAGTTGTTCCAATAGTATTATAACAGCAGAGGGGGTGCATGTTGATGCGCCCCCTCTGCTATGCTGATGGATGAGTTATCCAAAGACTATTTTGCTTGAGTTGCTGTTTGATTGATTATCTTGTTCTACCTTTTCCTCCTCACCACCAGAGGCTTGCCGACGGATTTCGTCGAGCATCTGCTGGGTGCGGCGGTAAGTGGGAGTGTTCTCTACAGCCATGATGATATCCTCGTTGTCGAGGTCTTCCTGCTTGAAGACGAAGATGCGGCTGCGGCGCTTGGTGGGCTTGTTGTCTCCACCATAGTACTGTGTGCGTCGGTCTGCGAGTTCTGCTTTCTTGTCTTCATCCATTTGGCGGCGGCGGGCGTCAACAGTGTTCATGTTTTTGAGGCGCTCGTCCATCATGCGGTCCACGTCCTTGATGCCGAAACCAGTTGCCAGGATGGTCACTTTCACTTTCTTGCCCAGTTCTGGGTCAACTGCAAGACCCCACTTGATTTCGAAATCCTCGCCAAATTTGGCCATGAAATCGTTGACGTCGTTCATCTCTTCCATCATCAGGCCGCTGGTGCCTTTCTCGTTGGCGAAAGTGATGCTGAGCAGGATTTTCTTTGAGTGGAAGACATCGTTGTCGTTGAGGAGTGGTGAGTGGAGCGCATCATCGATGGCTTTCTTCACACGTCCCTCGCCCTCGCCGTAACCGGTGCTCATGATGGCAACACCACCGTCCTTGAGCACAGTCTTCACATCGTTGAAGTCAAGGTTGATCAATCCGTGGACAGTAATGATTTCGGCGATGCTCTTTGCGGCGATGCTCAGTGTGTCGTCGGCCTTGGCAAAGGCGTCGAGCACACCCAGTTCGGGATAGATTTCACGCAGGCGCTCATTGTTGATTACAAGAAGTGCGTCGACATGTTTGGCCATTTCTTCCACACCGTCGAGAGCCTGGTCGATTTTGCGTGCACCCTCAAAGCGGAATGGTATTGTCACAATACCCACGGTGAGGATGTCAAGTTCCTTGGAGATGCGTGCGATAACCGGGGCGGCGCCGGTGCCGGTGCCACCACCCATGCCGGCGGTGATAAACGACATTTTTGTGCCGTCGTTGAGCATGTTGCGAAGTTCGGGCTCGCTTTCCTCTGCGGCTTGGCGGGCACGCTCAGGTTTGTTGCCGGCACCCAGGCCTTCCTGGCCCAACTGGATGTGGACAGGGACGGGAGAGTCGTTCAGGGCCTGACGGTCGGTGTTACAAAGTACAAATGTAACATCGTGGATGCCCTCACGGTACATGTGGTTGACTGCATTGCCGCCACCACCACCTACACCAATCACTTTAATGATGCTCTTTTCCTGGGGCAGTCCCTCGAAATTCAGAATGTCTGTCTTCTTATTGCTTGGCATATTGTTTCCTATATTTGGGGTTTCTGATAGTTGTTAATTCTCTCTTGTCTTATAGAGGATTATTTGTTGGTGTTGTCATCCTCTTCCTCAGAGATGAGTTTGTTGACGAATTTTGAAATACCATCCAAGAACTTGGGGCGTTTCTTCTTGTTCTGTGCATCCAGGGCGGCTTGTCTTTCTTGGTCGGCTTTTTCCTTGGCCAGGCGTTCGGCCTCCAAAGCGGCTTCCTTTTTGCGACGCTCTTCCTCTATCTGTTGCTTCTCACGTGCGGTCATCACAGTGCCGGGGTCCATCTCGCCGGGAGTGCGGGGAGGACGATTGACAGTGCTGGCGGCTGTTGTGGTTGAGGCCGAGGTGCCGAAGAGGTCGGTCTTGGGATTGATGGGCTGGCCGGCGCAGTTCATGTCGCCTTTGGCGAGAAGGCCGATGGCGGTGTTCATGATGCCTTTGCGGTCGTTGATGTCTTTGTCGGTGGAGGTGACATTCTGTGTCACAGTCCCGGCGATGCGTATTTTAGTGATGTGTGTTTTCTCTGTGAAAGCACGCTTGATATTCTTCATGTTGGAGCCACCACCTGTGAGGATGATACCACCAAGCAGTTTGTTGGCGTATTCCTGTGGCACCTGGCACCATGCGTTCTCGATAATCTCGTTGACGCGGGCTTCCACCATATCGATGAATACCTTCTGCTCTATGTTGCGCTCGTTGTCGATGGGATATGTCTTGCCAGCCTCGATTTCGCTTGTGTCGGTATAGGCAGAGGCATACTTGAGTTTCATCTCCTCGGCATCCTTCTCTTCCATTGGGAACGAGGCGATGTCCTTGGTGATATTGTTGCCGCCGAGTGGGATGACAGCCAGATGGCGGAGAATATTCTTGTGATACACCACGACGGTAGTGGTGTCGGCTCCAAGGTCGATAAGCAAACATCCGCTACGCTTCTCTGTGTCGGTAAGTACGCTATGAGCCAGGGCGATGGGTGAGAGATACATCTCGGCGATGGCAATACCTGCGTTCTCGAAACATTTGTTCAGATTACGGTAGAACGACTTGCGACAGAGGATGTTGAGGAAGTTGCCCTCAAGTTTGTTGCATTGGATGCCCACAGGGTCGATTTGATACTGTGTTCCCACCTTGTACTCTTGTGTGGCGGCATCGAGTATCTCCTGGTCGGGGTACGACATGCTGCGGTTGTTGTCCATAAGTTCGTTGATTATGTCCTGGCTGATGACGGTGTCATCGCCAAGATTCTTCACAATCACGTTCTTGATGCTGCGGATAGATTGGCCACCCACGCCAACATAGACTTGGGAGATGTCAGACTTAAGTAATGTTCTCAGTTTCTTGATGACGTTGTTCAGACACACGCTGGTCTTGTCAATGTTGTAGACCACGCCCTTGCGGATGCAAGAGGTGGCATCCTCTCTCACGACGGCAAGTATCTGGATACTGCCGTCCATGTTCTTCTTGCCTGCGATACCTGTGATCTTTGTCGATCCCAGTTCAATCGCTACGATAAAATCCTTTATTGCCATATTGTATCTTGTTATATTCGATGGGTTGCTCTGTTGGTGGGTACTGCCCTATTTTTTCTTGGGGGCATCTTTCTTGACGTCTTTTGGAGCGTCTTTCTTGGCGTCTTTGGGAGCGTCTTTCTTGACGTCTTTGGGGGTTTCTTTCTTGATGTCAGTCTTGACATCCTTCTTCTCTTCTTTCTTGATGCCTGTTTTCTCGTCTTTCTTTCCTTCTTTCTGCTTCATCGACTCCGTTTGCTCTTTTTCAGCCTTTTCGTCGTTCAGCACTTTTTTAGTCTCCTCCTTGCTGTTTTTCTTGCAGATGATTTGATTGTCAAATTCTATGTCTATATACTCGTATTTGTTCCATCCCACTTGATTGAGGCCGTGGAGATAGAATTTCTCAAGTCGTGACAGTTTGTTGCTGAGAAATCTGTTGATTTCTCTCTCCCTGCGCTCTTTGTCGCTGTATTGAGGCAACTGTCCGAGCAACACTGCGTGATTGCCCACGCGTGGAATGATTTCCATGTTCCCGTCAGGCAGAATGTTGATTTGCTCTATCTGGTTGCGCCAGAAGTCATCATCGTTGATGTGCCTGATTACAGGTGTCAGGTAGTTTTGTGCGTACCACTTGCTGATGTTGCCTGTTGCGATAATCAGGTCGGAGGTGTAGCCCGCGCCTTGCATCATGTTTCCATATTCGTCGATGTAGTAGTCGCTGCCGTTGTCGGCCATCACGCGCAGGTAGGGCATCCGTTGGGTCACTTTTATGTTCACAGTGCCATTGATGGTCTTGTAGCATTCTGCCTGCTGGATGAGCGAGTTGCTTTTCAGAGCATCCTCGATGGCGCGTGGGTCCACATCGCTGAGCATCTTGCTCTCGGGGTGGATGTTCTTGGCTACCAACATCTTCTTGATGTCCTCTGCACTCAGGAAACCAAAGTCCTCATCGTCGGTGATGGAGATGCTGATTTTCTCGCATGGCTGTGCCGAATTGTCCGCTTTGGTGAACGAGGTGACAGCCAGCACCAGATATGCAGCCAATACTACATCAAGTGCCACAAGAATGCTTTTCTTCCAGTTGATGCTCATACGACAATCACTTTTTGTTGATGATTTCTGTCAGTTGAGGCATCAGGTTGTCCAAGTCGCCTGCGCCCAGTACGATGAGCACGTCGAAATCGCGCGACTTCACGTAGTCGAGCACTTCGTCACGCCGTATCATGGTCTTTTCCACACCGGCGTGGAGATGGTCGTAGATGAGGGCGGAGGTCACACCTGGGATGGGTTGTTCGCGGGCGGGATAGATGTCGCAAAGCACCACTTCGTCGGCCATACTCAGACTGTCGGCAAATTCCATGTAGAAATCGCGTGTGCGGGTGTAGAGATGTGGCTGGAAGAGGATGGTGAGTTTTCTTCCCTCATAGAGCTGGCGAAGGCTGTTCGCACTCTGCCGGATTTCCATGGGGTGGTGTGCGTAGTCGCTCAGCAGCACATGCCGCTCGTTGTTGATGTGAAAGTCGAACCGGCGGTCCACACCTTGGTAGGTGAGCATTCCCTGACGAAGTTCGTCGGCGGAGCAACCGCAGAGTTGGGCCATGGCCATGGCTGCGATGCCGTTGACGATGTTGATGGGCACAGGATGCCCCAGGCGTACACCCTTGACATCGCCCAGGGGCGACACAAGGTCGAATGTGATGGAGCCGTTGGCTATCTCTATGTTCTCGGCATGGAAGTCGCCTTCGTCCAGACTGTATTCATATATTTTCACGCCAGGTTGCACATTGGGCTTCATCTCCAGGCCTTTGTGTATGATGAGTGAGCCGCCTGGCTGAATCAACTCGGTATAGTGACGGAAACTCTCCAGGTATGCCTCTTTGGTGCCATAGATGTCGAGGTGGTCGGGGTCGGTGGCTGTGATGACGCTGATCCAGGGGCGGAGCCAGTGGAAAGAACGGTCGTATTCGTCGGCCTCAATTACCACGTAGTCGCTGTCCGAAAGAATATAGTTGGTGCCATAGTTCTTGGAGATGCCGCCAAGAAAAGCGTTGCAGTCGGTGTGGCTCTGGTGCATGATGTGGGCACACATGCACGATGTGGTGGTCTTGCCATGTGTTCCCGCCACGCACAGGCCTTTGTGTGAGCATGTCAGAATGCCCAGCACCTGGGCGCGCTTCATGAGTTCGAAGCCATTGGCGCGGAAATAGACCAGTTCCTGATGGTCGGAGGGAATGGCGGGTGTATAGATTACCAAAGTCTGCCCCGGCACTTTGCAAGCATCGGGTATCTGGTTCACGTCCTCTTGGTAATGGATGAGCATTCCTTCCTCACACAGACGGGAGGTGAGAGCCGAGGGCGTGCGGTCGTAACCAGCCACAACAACTCCACGGCTCAGGAAATAGCGTGCCAGTGCACTCATTCCTATGCCGCCGGCACCTACAAAATAGACTGCTTTAATCTCCTTGATGTCCATTTCCTTTTTATTGATTGTATTTCTCGGCCATTTCTATCACCGCATCGGCAATAATATTGGCTGAGTCGGGCAGTGCCATTTTCAGTATATTGGTGCGAAGTGACAACAGCTTTTCGTCGTCGCGCACGGTTTTGATGGCCAGAGGCAGCAGCGTGTCGGGTGCTTCGGCATCCTTCACGTGGATGGCTGCGCCTCGGTCGGCCAGTGCCAGTGCGTTCTTCGTCTGATGGTCCTCGGCCACGTTGGGCGAGGGCACGAGTATCACGGGTTTTCCTATCAGGCAGAACTCAGAGATGCTGCTTGCTCCGGCCCGGCTGATTACCAAATCGGCAGCCTTGTAGGCTATTCCCATATCGCTGATGAACGGGGTCACGCGGAGCATGGGCATGTCGCCCTGCTTTTGCAGCTCCGTCCTGATTTGCTCGTTGTAGTAATTGCCCGTCTGCCAGATGAACTGCAGACCGCATTCCCTCACCAGGTCGAGGTGCTTGAGCACACTGTCATTGATGGTCTTTGCGCCCAGACTGCCTCCCACGAGCAGGATAGTCTTGCGGGATGGGTCGAGACCCATTTGCCTGAGGGCGTCCTCATGGCTGATTTTGGTGTCGAGCAAAGCCTGACGCACGGGATTGCCAGTGAGGACAATCTTCTCGGCGGGGAAGAAACGCTCCATGCCCTCGTAAGCCACACAGATTTTCTGTGCTTTCTTGGCAAGCAACTTGTTGGTCACGCCAGCATAGGAGTTCTGCTCTTGTATCAGGCAAGGAATACCCATGTCGGCGCATTTGTTGAGCATGGGACCACTGGCAAATCCACCGACTCCCACGGCTGCCATGGGCTGAAACTCACGGATGATTTTCTTGGCAAGCCGCTGGCTTTTGAGGATTTTTACCAACACAGCGAAATTGCGCCATAGGCGCTTCCTATCGAACCCGCTGATGGGGAGTCCTTTGATTTCGTATCCAGCAGCGGGAACCTTCTGCATCTCCATACGCCCCTCAGCCCCGACAAACAGAATTTCTGTGTCGGGACGCTTTGATTTGATGGCGTTGGCGATGGAAATGGCAGGGAAAATATGGCCTCCTGTGCCTCCTCCACTGATGATAATTCTCAATCGTTTGCCCATTGTTTCGTTTCGTTTGGCAAAATTACTCATTTTTTTTCTCTTAACACAATTTTCCGGCGAATAATTCTGAGAATTTATTTGTCGGCTTTCTTTTTGGCCGAAATGCTGACACTTAACATGGCGCCAATGTAGATGCAATTGATGATGGTTGAGGTGCCTCCCTTGCTCACCAGAGGCAGCGGCTGGCCGGTCACAGGAGCCAGACCTACGGCTACCATCATGTTGAACATCGCCTGGATGACAAGCATTAGTGCCAGACCCATTACCAGAAACGCGGGGAAGGCGTTCTCGCAACGGTCGGCTATGCGGCCTGCCCTGAAAAGCAGGAAGATGTACAGGGCCATGACAACGATGGCACCAAACAGTCCCATCTCCTCGATGATGATGGCGTAGATGAAATCCGAGAATGCCTGTGGCAGAAAGTCGCGCGCCTCGGAGTTTCCGGGGCCTTTTCCCACAAACTCCGACGAGGCGATGGCAATGTGTGAGTACCCCACCTGGGCATCCTCTTTGTTGAGATTGAATTTCTCTGGAGGCACCTCCTCCGTGCTCACAAACTTCTTGATTCTCTTTTTCCAGGTGCCGGCACGGTGGAACAAATCCTGGAAGACCGACTTGTCTTCTTTTTTGTCGGCATTCTCGTCTTTTGAGGCGATGTGCTCGGTGAGATTCTGCTTGTCGTTCTCCACTGGTTCATCTTCGCCAATGATGAACACCATAGCCACCATCAAAAGTCCCGCCAGCGCGATGCCGCCGACGAGTCGGCCGATAATCTTGTTGGACACACGGCCGTAGAACATCATCCCTATTACGACGACCACAATCAGAATGGCCGTGGACAGATTCTCAAACACAATCAGCGCCAGCAGGGGCAAGGTGACCGTGCATATATACTTGAAAGTGTTGCGCTCTGTGCCATCCTCTGTCTGCATTGCGCTCAGTATCTGGGCGGTGGCCAGCACGATGGTGCCCTTGGCTATCTCAGAGGGCTGAAACTGTAAGCCGAAGAAACTTATCCATCGTTGCGCTCCATTGGTGCTGTGGCCAGCCACAAGCACCCACAACAGCGCGAAAAACGATAATGGCAGAAGAAAGGGTGTGGCGATTTTGAAATACTTGCAGTCGATGTTTTGTATCACCACAGTAATCACAATACCGATTACCAGGATGAAGCTATGCTTGGAGACCGGGCCCCAGTAACTCTCATTCTTATAGACAAGCATACTGCTGGAACTGAATACTTCTATCACGCTGATGACGCAGAGGAAGAAGAATATCATCCAGATGACCTTGTCGCCTTTGAAAAAGTTTTGTAAGGGTATTCTCATCACCAATTACAGATTTCTAACCATTGTCTTGAATTGTTCGCCACGGTCTTCCATGTTCTTGAACAGGTCGAAACTGGCACAGCATGGACTTAGCAGGACAGTCTCCCCAGGGCGGGCCATCTCGTAGCAGGCATCCACACATTCCCTCATGCTGTGGGTGTCGCGGGTGGGAATGCCCAGGGGGTCGAAGAAGGCGTGCAACTTCGAGTTGTCGGCACCGAGATAGACGATGCCACTGCATTTCTCCATCACAAGTTGCTTGATGGCATTGTAGTCGTTGCCTTTGTCCTTTCCACCGACGATGAGGATGGTCTTGCTCTTCATGCTCTCAAGGGCATACCAGCAGGCATCCACGTTGGTGGCTTTTGAGTCGTTGACGTAGAGCACGCCGCGCACTGTGGCCACTTTTTCCAGACGGTGTTCCACACCCGGGAAGTCGCTCAGGCTCTTGCGGATGTATTCCTTGCGTATGCCGGCGATGTTGGATGCCAGACCGGCTGCAAGGGAGTTGTATATGTTGTGCTTGCCGGTGAGGCTCAGTTCCTCTTGCTCCATGTTGAAGGGGGTAGGCTGCTCCAGTTTGTACTGACCTTCCTCGATATATCCTATCGAGCCGTTCTTCTTCAGTTCCGAGAATGGATACTGGATGGCCTTGATGTCGTATTTCTTCAACTCACGCTTGATGATGGGGTCGTCGTTCCAGTAGATGAAACTGTCGTCGCTGGTCTGGTTTTGGATAATCCGCATTTTTGAGTCCACATAGTTCTGCATGTTGTTGTCATAGCGGTCCAGATGGTCGGGGGTGATGTTCAGCAGAATGGCTATGTTGGCACGGAAGTCATACATGTTGTCAAGTTGAAACGAACTCAACTCGATGATGTAGTACTCGTGTGGGTCCTCGGCCACTTGAAGCGCAAGGCTGCGGCCGATGTTGCCGGCCAGGCCGGCATCGTAGCCAGCCGACTTGAAAATGTGGTATATCAGCGAGGTGGTGGTGGTCTTCCCGTTGCTTCCGGTGATGCAGATCATTTTCGATTGAGTATAGCGTCCGGCAAACTCTATCTCGCTGATGATGTGTATGCCTCGCTCGATGGCACGCAGGATAATGGGGGCATCCGAAGGGATACCCGGACTCTTGATGATTTCATCGGCGTTGAGAATCAGGTCCTCGCTGTGGCGGCCCTCTTCCCATGCTATCCCGTGACTGTCGAGGATGGCCTTGTATTTATCCTTGATGGAAGACATGTCGGATACAAACACGTCAAAACCTTGCTTCTTGGCCAATACTGCGGCACCAGCGCCGCTTTCGGCTGCTCCTAAAACTACTATTCTATTCATATACATTCCTTTCTACTTTCTTTCCAATTATTATTTTTCTTTATTCAGGTTGTGTCATCAAAAATATTTCCAATCAATCATTGTCCAATCAATCAATTATTTATCTTCACAGGCTTTTAGTATCGTCGTCGTAATCTCACCTTATCTTCAATGTGATAATGGTCAGTGCTGCCAGAATCATGGCCACAAGCCAGAATCTGATTGTGATTTTCGACTCGTGGAACTGCCTCTTGGGCCAGTTCCTGAAAATATACTTGCTCGTTGGGTCTAACTGTGAGTCGAGTTTGCGGAAATTATCGTGGATGGGAGTCGACCGGAATACCCTGATGCGCTTGCCACGACGCAGACCGTATTTGAAGTAACTGGTCTGTATGATTACACTCAGACTCTCCACGAAGAACACACCGCAGAGAATGGGCAGCAAAAGTTCCTTGTGGATGATGATGGCGCCCACGCCAATGATGCCGCCCACCATAAGCGACCCCGTGTCGCCCATGAACACTTGTGCAGGGTAGGCATTGTACCAGAGGAAACCGGCCATGGCGCCCACGAATGCACAGAGGAACACGACAAGTTCTTGCGACCCTGGTATGTACATGATGTTGAGATAGGCGGAATATTCGATGTGGCTGCTTACGTATGCCAGGATGCCCAGCGCCACGCCGATGATGGCCGATGTGCCCGCACAAAGCCCGTCCATGCCGTCGTTGAGGTTGGCACCGTTGCTCACTGCGGTTACCACCAGGATGGTCATCAGCACGAAGAGCACCCATCCGGCAGCGTTCTTGTATTTGCCGCAGAACGACATGATTTCGGAATAGTCAAGGTTGTTGTTCTTGAAAAACGGGATAGTGGTCTTGAGCGACTTCTCCGGTTCCGATTTGTGCGTCACCACCGTGGCTGTGCCTTGGCGCTCAGTGGTGACATTCTCGTTGATTTTGGCGTCGGGGCTGGCCCAGAGCACGAGTCCCACAATCAGGCCGATGCTTACCTGCCCCACAATCTTGTATCGCCCTTTCAGTCCGTCCTTGTTTTTCTTGAAAATCTTGATGTAGTCGTCGAGGAAGCCAAGAAAACCAAGCCATAATGTGGTGCCGATCATCAGCAGCAGATAGATGTTGCGCATGCGGCCCAGCAGCAGTACTGGCACCAGTATCGACACTAGGATGATGATGCCACCCATGGTGGGAACCCCTTTCTTCTCAGTGCCGAAGGGGTCGATTGACTTGTCGCGCTGTGTCTCGCCGATGTTTTTCCGCCTCATGTACTTGATGAACTTGCCGCCAAACCACGCTGAAATCAACAGCGAGAGAATCAGCGTGAGCAATGAGCGAAACGAGATATACATCCACATTCTGGAACCAGGGATGTCGTATTGTTCCAATAGCCTAAACAGATAGTATAGCATAGTTGTTTGTTGTCTTTGTTGGTTGTGTTATGATGCTGAGAATACGTCGAGCAGCACTTCGCAGTCGTCGAAATGATGCTTTACGCCCTTGATTTCCTGATAGTTCTCATGGCCTTTGCCAGCCACAAGCACCACGTCGCCCTTCTGGGCCATCATGCAGGCTGTGCGGATGGCCTCCCGACGGTCGGTAATCGACAACACCTTGCGCTTTTGCTGGGGGGTGAGGCCGGCAAGCATGTCGGCGATGATGGCGTCGGGTTCTTCAAACCGGGGGTTGTCGCTGGTGATAATCACCTGGTCGCTCTGCTTGACGGCTTCCTGGGCCATCAGCGGGCGCTTGCCCTTGTCGCGGTCGCCACCGGCGCCGCATACGGTGATAACCCTGCCTTTCTGGCCAAGCACCTCATGGATGGCATTGAGCACATTCTCCAAGGCGTCGGGCGTGTGTGCATAATCCACAATGGCGGTGAAACCCTCGGGAGAGCGCACAGGCTGTAGTCTTCCGCTCACACTTTGCAGAGTGCTCATCACCAGCAGAATGTCCTCGGGCTTCTTGCCCAGCATTATGGCTGTGCCATACACGGCAAGCAGATTGCTCACATTGAACTTTCCGATAAACTGAACACCTACCTCGTGTCCGTCGATTTCCAGATACATTCCCTCGAAATGGCATTCCAGAATGCGGGCGCGGAAGTTGGCCATTGTGCGTGTGGAGTAGGTCTTCACACGGGCCTTGCAATTCTGCACCATCACCTGCCCGTTTTTGTCATCGGCGTTGATGATGGCAAATGCCGACTTGGGCAGCATGTCGAAAAATGCCTTCTTGGCGTCGCGGTAGTTCTCGAATGTCTTGTGGTAGTCGAGGTGGTCGCGTGTGAGGTTGGTGAAAATACCGCCCTCGAAGGTCAGACCGCCGATTCGCTTCTGTGCTATGGCGTGGCTGCTGCATTCCATGAATGCGTATTCGCATCCGGCATCCACCATGCGTGCAAGCAACTGGTTGAGTTCAATGGGGTCGGGGGTGGTATGGCCGGTTGGCAATGCCTCACCCTCGATATAGTTGCATACGGTGGAAAGCAAACCGCACTTGTGCCCCATCTTGCGGAACATATTATATAATAAGGTGGCGATGGTGGTTTTTCCATTGGTGCCTGTCACACCCACCAGTTTTAGGTGTTGGGACGGGTTGCCATAGAAGGTGGTGGCTACGATTCCCACTACATCCTCAGTGGATTCTGTCAACAGATAGGTAACGCCCTCGTCGAGTGATTCAGGCAGTTGCTCGCAGAGCACTGCAACGGCCCCCTGGGCGATGGCTTTGCCAATGAATCGGTGGCCATCTACTTGCGTACCCTTCATGGCTACAAACAGATGCCCCGGCTCCACCTTGCGTGAGTCGATGTGTACGCCTGTTATGTCAATGTCGTCGCTGCCTATGGTCTGCGAGACGTTGATGTTGACTGTCAAGTCTTTTAATTTCATATTTAGTGATTTTTTTATTGTCTTGTCTGTAAAGTACCGGGGCTAAATGCTGAGTGTCAGTTCGCACAACTCGCCCTTTCGTATCTTCTTGCCGGAGGCAATGCTTTGGCGTTTCACTTTTCCCCGGCCTTGGATGTTGACTTTCAACCCCATTTGCTCGAGCATGAACACGGCGTCGCGTGCTCCGAGGCCTGTCACGTCGGGCATTGTATCGCCTGTGTTGCTATCGGTGGGATTGAGCAGATATTGCCCCGAGGAATAGCCCACGGCACCCCAAAGGGATTTTTTGCTGTCGCTCTTGAACACTGTCTCATAGCCCAGATGCTTCAGCACGTCGTTGGTGGCGGTGAGATTGCCCCGAAGAAGGAGCGGTGCCACTTGCAACTTGTCGTCGACGGCGCTCGTGGCCGACATATTAAGATTGTGAGCCATGATGCCCTCGGCAATGTTGTGGAACACCCATCCGCTGATTTCACCTCCCGATGCCGGAAGTCCGGTTTTCTGAACGCAGACTATGCAGCTGTAGCGGGGTTTCTCGGCTGGGAAGTAGCCGGCAAAACTAGCCAGATAGCGTGTCACTCCCGACTTGTAGCCACTGCGACCCTTGGAAATTTGGGCAGTGCCGGTTTTTCCGGCAACCCTGAACGACTCACATTTTGCCTTTCCGCCAGTGCCGGCATATACCACTTGCTCAAGCATGGCGCGAACTTTGCTCAGGGTCTGGGGCTTGCAAATCTGCTCGCGTAGTACCACGGGTGGGTACTCCATCACCACCTCGCCTTCCCTGACACGCTGTTTCACAAAGCGGGGGCGCATCATCTTGCCGTTATTGGCGATGGCGTTGTAGAATGTCAGCGTGTTGATGGGGGCAATCTGTGTGGCATAGCCGATGCTCATCCAGGGCAGGGTGGTAAGCGGCCAGTTCTTCAACTTTCCTTTGTCGGTACGTTCCGGGCGACGGATACGTGGGGGGACATATTCCTTGATGGGTATTTTGAGGTCTTCGCCAATACCAATTCGGTACAGGCCGTCGACAAATTTCTCGGGCTCCTTGCCGTAAAATTGATTGATGGTGTAACTGATGCCGATGTTGGAACTCACTTGCATCGAGCGGCCCAGCGAAATGGTTCCGTAGCCACCCCTGGAGTGGTTGTGGTCTTTCATATAGCAGTCCCACATCTTTTTAATACCATTGCCGGTGTTGATTTGGTAGGTGGTGTCCACCACACCATCGTCCAGGGCCACCATCACCGAGGCGGTCTTGAACACGGAGCCCGGCTCGAGAATGTCGGCCACGGCATGGTTGAGACGCTCGCGATAGACACCGTCGGAACTCTTCTCGAGATTGACGATGGCTTTCACGTCGCCGGTGGCTACTTCCATCACGATGGCAACACCCACATCTCCATTGATTTCGATGAGTTTCTCCTCCAGGGCCTTTTCCGCGATGTCCTGCATCTGCACGTTGATGGTGGTCACAATGTCGTCGCCGTTGGTGGCAGGCTCGTCGGGAAAGTCAAGAAACTGGTCCAGCACCTTCCGCTGATGATAGAATCCCGTCTGACCACGGAGAATGCTGTCGTAAGTGGCTTCGAGGCCGTAGCGGGCCGAGTCTGTGGTGTGGTCCATGTCGCCAATGGTGCGGCTGGCCAGTGAGCCGAAGGGTTTCTTGCGCGCATTGTTCTCGATGGCTCGGAAACCTCCTTGGTATCGGGGCATGTTGAAAATGGGAAGTTTGGAGACACGGATGAATGTCTCGTAGTTGACGAGTTTTGGCCAGATGGGCCAGTACTGGCTCTTTTTCTTTCTGCCTGTCTCAAGGTATTCCTTGAACTCCTTGGCCGACTTCTCCGGGAAAATCTCATGCAATCCCTCGCAGATGCTGTCCACTTTCTCTTGCCATAACTTGTCTTTCTTCTCGCCGCCAACCACAAAGTCCATAATCAGCCGGTATTCGGGCAGAGTACTGGCCATCAGTTCCTGGTTGTCGCTCAAGATGTTGCCTCGGGTGGGCTTTGAGGGCACGTTATCCTTTTTCTTCTGTTTCGACACTTCCATCCAGTAGTCATGCTTCACGCTCATGGTGTAGGCCGCCTTGCCCACGACGGCAATTCCCAGCACGGTCATCATCACCGCGATGAACGAGTAACGGGGGATAATCTTTTTGTTGTCAAACTTGCTCATTTCCTTTCAATCAATTATTTATTCCAAGACATCAATGTGTTATTACTTTATTTCTGGCCATCGGTGAATATGACAAACGGCGGTTGGTCCGAGATGTGCAACAGCGTGTCGTTGTTGGCACGTAAAAGTTCCTGAATATGGCTTTCGCGGCTTCTCTCCGTGAGCATACTGGTGGTGGAGAGAGTCTTGTATTTCAATTTGTTGAGTTTGGTCGTCAGTTTGTGTATCTCAACCTGGCGCTGTTGGCAACTGTATCGGTTGGATATGTAAAGCACGGCAAATGTGGCAATCAGCAGAATCAGCCATATCTGCTTGCGGATGACGTCGGTGTTGAGTATGTCACCACCGAGAATCTTGCGCAGTGTGAAACTCGATGACGAGGGCTGCTCGTCTTCACGGGCATTCTCCTCAATCACTTCTTTCAGCGTCGGGCGGGAAGGCTCACTCTCCCCGGCGTCGGACTCCTGCTGAATGGCTTCTTCAGCCTCATCAGTGGTGAGTGCGGGGTCTGTGTGCATTTCCTCGCTTTGTATCGTTATCTTGTTTTCGTCTTTGTCCATTTTTTCTCTGCTATTCTTAGTTTGGCACTTCGGCTGCGGGGGTTTTTCTCCTGCTCTTCAGGCGAGGGGGTTATCACTTTGCCAATCATGGTCAGAGGTGCCTCCACATTGCCGAAAAAATCTTGTTCCTGCTTGCCTCCCACATTGCCGCTCTTCATGATGTTCTTCACAATCCGGTCTTCCAGACTGTGGTAGGTGATGATTGAGAGCCGGCCACCGGGGGCGGTGAGTTCGGTGGCGGCGGAAAGCATCTCACACAGGGCTTCCATCTCGTGGTTGACTTCTATCCGAAGGGCCTGGAAGAGTTTGGCGCATTCCTTTTTTGCGCGCTCGCGGGGCAGGTGGGCGGAGATGATTTCTTTCAGTTGGCCGGTGGTGCCGATGGGGTTTGTGGCTCTGGCCTTCACAATGGCTGACGCCAGGCGACGGGCATTGTGCAGTTCACCATAGAGGTGGAAGAGATTGGCCAGTTGCTCTTCGCTGTATCCGTTCACCACGTCGGCGGCGGTGGTGGTGGCCTTGCTGTTCATGCGCATGTCGAGCGGAGAGTCGAATCTGAACGAGAAACCGCGTGTCTCGTCGTCGAGATGATGGCTCGATACACCCAGGTCGGCAATCAGACCGTTGATTTCGGTGTGTCCGTAGTAGCGCATCCAGTTGCGCAGATATCTGAAGTTGCTCCTCACAAAAGTGAATCGCTTGTCGTCGTAGGGTGCGTTTCGCAGACTGTCGCTGTCCTGGTCGAAACCATACAAGCGCCCGTTGGGACCTAGCCGGCGGAGTATCTCGCGGCTGTGACCGCCACCACCGAAAGTGACGTCCACATAGACACCATCGGGCTGGATATCCAGCCCGTTGACGCTCTCGTTCAGAAGAACGGAAACATGATATGTCTCTTCCCGGGTGGTCATTTTCTACACTGGTTTGTTCTCATTGTCCAACTGGAGAGGCGACTGGGCCATCAGTGATTCCAGGGCCTTGGTGAAGTCTTCCTGGGCAATGAATGGCTCCGCTGTCTGCTGGCTGTTCCATATTTCTATATAGTCGCCCATTCCGATGAAGCGTATGCATTGCTCAATCTGGGCCACTTGAAGGTATTTCTTCGGTATAAGGATGCGCCCACTGCTGTCGGGGGAAATCAGTTCCACGTCGCAGAGATATTGGCGGTAAATCTGCTGATGGGTGGGATTCCAACGGTTCAGACGGGCTCGGAGGGCATCCATTTGCTCGTTCCACACCTTTTCGGGGTAGAGCACCAGGCACGACTGGTAAACATCCTTGCGCAGAATGAGGCAATCCTCGCCTGAGGCTTGCAACACCTTGCGGAAAGAGGCTGGCAAAAACACTCTGCCTTTAGTGTCTGTCTTGGCTTCTATGTTACCTAATAGTCGCATTTCTTGATGTCTTGATGCAAATCGCCACAAAATTACACATTTTTCCCCACATTCCCCCACTTTTCCCCACTTTTTTTTGATTTTTTTTTTGAGGCTTTTTTTATGTGTGTGTTTCCTTTCTTTTCGCCATTTCTCTATCTCTCTCTATATCACTCTTTCACCTCATTTTTTGAAAGAAAAATGCAGAAATTTTCTTCAAGATAGTAATAATTTCCAAAAAAATGGTGTAATTTTGCAAATTGATAGCATTTGGATGCCTAATGAATACAGTAACAGAGAAAACAATCGACATAGACAAGATTCTTGCCGACAAAATGGGTGGCAAGGCTAAACTCGTTCCATGGTTTGTCAAGGGATGGCTACGGCGTGTCGTGCACCAGGATGAGGTCAACAAGTTTTTGTGGGAAAGCAGAGACAAAGTGGGCGTTGACTGGCTTGAGGAATGCGTGAGATACCTTGATATGACCCTTCAGGTGGAAGGCAAGGAAAACCTGCCCGACAAGGACGATGGCCGCCTCTATACATTTGTCAGTAATCATCCCCTGGGTGGAGAGGATGGAGTGGCCCTTGGAGCCATTATCGGGCGGCACTATGACGGTAATTTCAGGTATTTGGTCAACGACCTGCTGATGAATCTGCCCGGACTGGCACCTTTGTGCATTCCCATCAACAAGACAGGCTCGCAGAGCAGGAATTTCCCGGCTATGGTCAATGCGGGTTTCAAAAGCGACAGCCACATGCTTATGTTTCCGGCAGGCCTCTGCTCGCGCAAGACCGACGGGGTGATACGCGACTTGCCCTGGAAGAAGACTTTCATCGTCAAGAGCCGGGAGACACAGCGCGACGTGGTGCCTATCCATTTCGGCGGTCGCAATTCCGATTTCTTCTACCGCGTGGCAAATGTCAGCAAGAAATTGGGCATCAAATTTAATGTGGCCATGCTGTATCTCGTAGATGAGATGTATAAAAACGTACACAAGACTTTCCGCGTGGCTATCGGGAAGCCGATACCATGGCAGACATTCGACAAGTCGAAGACACCTGCACAGTGGGCACAGTATGTGCAGGATTTGGTATATCAACTGTAATTTTAGCGACTAAGACAAATCACACTTATGGAGCAACCAATCATACCACCGGTAGATAAAGAACTGCTTAGCAGCGAGTTGACACCCGACAAACAATTACGAATGACCAACAAAAGTCATAATCAGATTTTTGTTGTAGACATTCACAACGCACCCAATGTGGTCAGGGAAATCGGACGACAGAGAGAAGAGGTTTTCCGTGCTGCGGGAGGTGGAACGGGAAAGGATGTCGACCTCGATGAGTTCGACCTCATGGACAATTGCTACAAACAGTTGATTGTGTGGAATCCCGAGGAGAAGGAAATCATTGGTGGATACCGCTTCAAATTGGGTAGTGAGGTCGACTTCGACAAAAACGGGCAGCCCATACTTGCCACAAGCCATATCTTCCATTTCTCGGAGAAGTTTATCAAGGAGTATCTGCCCCTCACGGTGGAACTGGCACGCTCATACGTCACATTGCCTTATCAGAGCAGCCGCATGGGTACGAAGAGCCTCTTTGCCCTGGATAATCTCTGGGATGGACTCGGGGCCATCACGGTTGTCAGGCCCGACATCAAGTATTTCTTCGGAAAAATGACGATGTATCCTTCTTACTTGAGAATTGGGCGTGACATGATTCTTTATTTCCTCAACAAGCATTTTGGCGACAAGGAAAACCTGATTATCCCCATGAATCCGCTGAAATTGGATACCGACCCAGAACAATTGGCCAAGATTCTCTGCAAGGACTCTCTCCGTGAGGATTACAGAATACTCAACACCGAGATACGCAAACTGGGCATCAATATTCCGCCATTGGTCAATGCGTATATGGGACTCAGCCCCACCATGAAGATGTTTGGTACGGCTATCAACGATGATTTCGGTGATGTAGAGGAAACAGGCATCCTCATTGCCGTCGATGAAATCTTGGAGGAGAAACGCCGGCGCCACATCGATTCTTTCGTCCGTGAGCATCCGTTGCAGTTGCCTTCCGGAGATTTCGGTAAAATGCTCTCACAGGAAATAGGGAAAAGTATTAGATGATATAGAGAAGTGCAGGTTCGACAACCTGCACTTTTTGTTTGACGGTTTTGAGATTTATTGACAAACTACGGATTTTCTGATTCAAAATGCGTTTAAGGCGCGGATAATCTTGTCTTGATTCAGTCCACGCCTCTTTTCTCGCATAAATCGGTCCGCGCACAACTTCTAAATGTTTGTTATGACAGACCCACAATATGACCGTCAACCACATCGATGTTCTCGGCTTGTGGTGTCTTGGGGAGCCCCGGCATGCGCATCATCTTGCCGGCAATGGCCACAATCATCTCGGAACCGGCATTGACGATGATTTCGCGAATGAAGATGTCGAAGCCTTCGGGACAGCCGTACTGCTTTGCATCGGCAGAGAATGAGAACTGCGTTTTGGCGATGCACACAGGGTATTTCCAGACATCGCCATCTTTTCCGAAAATAATTTGCATCTCATGTAGTTGTGCCTTTGCCTTCTCGCTGTAGGTGACGGTGGCGGCACCATAGATGTTCTTACACACCTTTTCTATCTTCGTGGTGATGTCGTCGGCATCAGCATAAGCGAAGCGTAGTGATTGCGATGGCTTGCGGTTGATGTTGTCGACCACCACTCGGGCGAGTTGACTGGCTCCCTCACCACCTTCAGCAAACGCATTGTTGACAGCGCAGTCGACGCCCAATTCCTTGCAGTGGCGGCGTATGCAGTCTATTTCCTCTTCCCTGTCAAAGTCAAAATGGTTGATGGCCACGACCACCCTCTGTCCAAATGACCATAGGTTGCGGATATGTCTGTCCATGTTGCGGAATCCTGTTTCAAGTCCTTTCATGTTTGGCTCTTTAATCTGGTCGATGGGGATTCCGCCATGCATTTTCAGTCCCTGGGTAGTGACCACGATGACGGTGAGTGCAGGTTGCAACCCTGTCTTTCGGCATTTGATGTCGAAGAATTTCTCCGCTCCCAAGTCGGCGCCGAATCCAGCCTCTGTCACCACATAGTCGCAGTAGGTGAGGGCTACTTTGGTGGCAAGTACCGATGAGCATCCGTGGGCGATGTTGGCGAATGGTCCCCCGTGAATGAGCGCCGGTGTCTGTTCCGTGGTCTGAACGAGATTGGGATGCACAGCATCAAGCAGTAGTGCGGTGACAGCCCCTGTGGCTTTCAGGTCGTTGACGGTGAACGGCTGTGAGTTTCGTGTGATGCCCAGTATGATGTTGCCTATGCGCCGGCGCAGGTCTTCAATGCCGGTGGCAAGGCATAGGATGGCCATGAGTTCGGAGGCAGAGGTGATGTCAAATCCAGTTCGCCTCTCCACACCCTCGCCCTGCTGCCCGATGCTCACATTGCGCAAAGCGCGGTCGTTGACATCGAGCACACGTTTCCAATAGATTTCCCTGAAGAACCCCTCGTCGCGGTGATGGAAAAGATAGTTGTCGAGCAGTGCTGCAATTGTGTTGTGTGCAGAAGTGACGGCATGGAAATCGCCTGTGAAGTGGAGATTGATTTTCTCCATGGGCAACACTTGTGCGTAACCTCCTCCAGCAGCGCCTCCCTTGATGCCGAAGCAAGGACCGAGAGATGGTTCGCGCAATGCCACAGTAGCATGCTTGCCGATTTTTGCTAAACCTAATGAAAGGCCGATGCTCACGGTGGTCTTGCCGATACCGGCTTTTGTGGGACTGATGGAGGTGACCAGTATAAGTTTGTGCTTGGCTACTTTCTTCTCGTCTATCAGTCGTTCGTCGATTTTGGCGATGTGTTTGCCGTAATGCTCCACACCCTCCAGAGGGATACCCATTTTCTCGGCAACCTCCGTGATGGGCGCCAGTTCCGTCGCCCGTGCAATTTCTATGTCTGTCATTTTCTTTTTTATTTTTCTTTTAATACAGTGTCTTACTTCAAACTCCAAACTCCACACTTCAAACTCCACACTCAAACAATGGGAAGCGAGATGCCATTGATTTTCTGGAAGATGTCGAGAGCATAGACATCCGTCATGCCGCTGATGTAGTCGATGACTGCCATGATGCGCGTTTCCAGGTCGCTGGCATTGATGTCGTACTGACTGCTCACTCTTTGTAGCAGTTGGCGTGAGTAGAATCGGTCGGGGTTGACCGCCGCGTCAATCATCTGTGTCATCAGGGTAGCCATGATTTTGTAACCGGAGAGTTCCACGTCGAGCACAGGCTTGCTTTTGTAAATTCTCTCCTGAGAGAGTTCCGCACATTGCCGGTAGGCTTCCCTTACCCGCTCGTTTGTGTGCTTGATCAGTCCATCCTGAAACTGCCCCCGTAGAATCGTCTCCTCGTTTTCCACAAACACGTTGCTGCACTCATTCACCAATGCACCTATGACACATGCCCGCATGTACACCACTTTCTCGTTGCCGTCGGTGATACACTCGTCCACGATGCGCTGCTGAATCCGCCGCTTCGTTTCCTCGTCGAAGAAATTCAGCAACAGATGCTCAGTCTCGGCAAACGACAGTATCTTCAGCTTATGGGCATCCTCAATGTCCATAATCTCGTAGCAGATGTCATCGGCGGCCTCCACCAGCCATACCAGCGGATGCCGGGCATAACGTAGCGGTTCACCATCGGCCGAAAGGCGTAGGATGCCCAGGTCGTCGGCTATGCGGGTGAAAATGTCGCGCTCGCTGGCGAAGAAACCAAATTTTCCTTTTTTCCCCGCTGCCAGAGAGGAAAAAGGATATTTCACGATGGAGGCAAGCATGGAATAAGTGAGCACAAACCCTCCTTCGCGGCGCCCTTTGAAACGGTGGGTGAGCAGGCGGAAAGCGTTGGCATTCCCCTCAAAATGAGTGATGTCGCTCCAGAATTCAGGCGATAGTCGCGAGCGTAGTGTCTCGCCCTCACCTTCCAGAAAAAAAGCCTGGATGGCACGCTCCCCCGAATGTCCGAAAGGAGGGTTGCCCATGTCGTGGGCCAGGCATGCCGCATACACAATGGTGCCTATCTCCTCGAAAAGCGTGCCTCGCAATTCCTCGTTCCGCTGGCACAACGCGTGGCACACGTCATTGCCCAATGACATGCCCACACTCGCCACTTCCAGGCTGTGTGTGAGGCGGTTGTGTACAAACACGCTCCCGGGCAGGGGGAACACTTGCGTCTTGTTTTGAAGACGGCGGAAAGGAGCCGAGAAAATCAGACGGTCGCTGTCGCGCTTGAATTCAGAGCGGTCATCGTGACGGTCAGGATGACGTCCTTCTTGCCCCAGCCGCTTGTTGGATATCAGTCTAAGCCAATTCATACTTTTTCTTCTGTACGGCAAAAGTAAACTAAAAATGTCTAAAATCCGTCTTTTTAAGTTTAAAAATGAAAATATGTGGATAATTATCGTTACTTTTGCAGATAATTTCTTAAGAAGACACAGATATGATAGAGATAAAAGTGGTGAACAAAGGCCGGCAGGCATTGCCGGTGTATGCCACAAGCCAAAGCGCAGGCATGGACTTGCGCGCCAATCTTGACAGTCCCGTGACCCTGAAACCACTCCAGCGGCAACTGATTCCCACAGGGCTGTATATCGCATTGCCTCCAGGATATGAGGCACAGGTGCGCCCCCGCAGCGGACTCGCACTGAAATTTGGTGTCACAGTGCTCAATACGCCGGGCACCATCGACGCCGACTACCGTGGTGAGGTGATGGTGCTGCTGGTGAATTTCTCGGATACCGACTTTGTGGTCAACGACGGTGAGCGCATCGCGCAGATGGTGATTGCCCGGCATGAGCAGGGGCGGTTTGTCGAGGTGGAAAGCCTCGATGTCACTGAGCGCGGTGAGGGAGGATACGGACATACGGGAATCCAATGACAAAAGTGCTTGAAAGATGAGAAAAACATACCGATTCTTGGTCTTGCTGTTGGTGCTCCTGCTCAGCGGTGTGACGAAGGCACAAATTCCGCAAAGTCAGACTCCTGACACGCAATTGTCTGCCAATGACGAACACCGGTTTGCCCTGTTTTTTCTTGAGGCCGTCTGCCAGGAACGCCAGGGTCATTATTCCGCTGCGTTTGAGTTGCTTAGGCATTGCCTGGAAATCAACCCTTCTTCGGCTGAGACCTATTTCAACCTCGCCTCATATTATAATGCCATGAATGCGGACAGCATGGCGCTGGTTTGCATGGACAAAGCCGCAGCACTCAACCCCGACAATTACACCTATCTGGAACGACTGGGACAGACACTCATCGCCGTCGACCAGTACGACAGGGCTTCTGGCGTCTATGAGCAGTTGTCTGCTGTCGCCCCCTCGCGCACCGACGTGCTTTCCATCCTGATGCAACTCTATCAAATGGAAGGCAATTACAATGGCATGTTGCATGTAATCGACCGGTTGGAACTCATCGACGGACCATCGGAGGACATAGCCCTCTCGCGTATGCAAATCTATTCCAAGCAAGGCGACAAGAAAAAGGAATTCAAGGTCTTGCAGGAACTGTCACGGCAGTTTCCCAACGACTACAACTACCGTGTGATGATGGGCAACTGGCTCTTGCAGAACGGTAAGAAAAAGAAGGCTCTGGCCGAGTACAACTACGTATTGCGTAAGGAACCCGACAACCTGATGGCCCAGATGTCGCTTCTCGACTATTACAAGGAGACGAAAAACCAGCAGCAGGTCAATGAACTGACAGAGAAAATTCTGGTCAACAACAATACCGACACCGACAGCAAACTGACCCTGCTCCGCCAGATGATTTACGAGAGTGAGCAGCAGGGGGGTGACAGCACACAGATGCTGGCCGTCTTTGAGAAACTACTCAACGTGCCCGAACCCGATGCCAGCGTCGCTGAACTCTGTGCCGGTTATATGTCGCTGAAAAAGATGCCCGACAAAGACGTGGAAGCCGCTCTCGAGCGGGTTATCAGCATAGAGCCAGACAATGCCGGTGCCCGTATTGAGTTGCTGCAGTTGGTGTGGAAGTCTGAGGACTACGACCGCATTATCAGCCTCAGCAAGCCAGCGCTGGAATACAATCCCGACAACATGGCTTTCTATTATTTCTTGGGACTGGCCCACTACCAGAAAGGGGAGAAAGAGGAGACCCTCGACATTCTCAGAAGGGGTGTCAGCCAGATCAATAGCGACAGCAATCCCGCTCTTGTCTCCGATTTCTATGAGATTATGGGCGACCTGCTCCACCAGAAAGGACTCGACGACGAGGCTTTCGCTGCCTATGACAGTTGCCTCCATTGGAAAGCCGACAACATCGGCTGTCTCAACAACTACGCCTATTATCTCAGTGAGAAAGGGCGTGACTTGCAGAAGGCCGAGAAGATGAGTTACCTCACCATCAAGGCCGAGCCCAACAGTGCCACCTATCTCGACACCTACGCCTGGATTCTCTTCATGCAGGGACGCTACGAGGAGGCGCGCATCTATATCGACCAGGCAGTGAAGAACGACGCCGACCATGGCGCTGTCATCACCGAGCATGCCGGCGACATCTACATGATGAACGATGAAGCCGAAAAGGCCTTGGAATACTGGCGGCAGGCCCTTGAGGCCAATGACGAGGAGAATCCGCTCCTGGAACAGAAAATCAAACAGAGAAAATATATAGCGAAATAAATATGAAACGACCAAAAAGCATCCTTTGGGTCATGCTTGCCGTCCCGCTTATACTGGCATCCTGTAGTTCTTCCAAGAAGGCTGTCAAGGAACCGGGAAAAGGCACCGAACAACCCACTGTCGTAACCGACAACACCAATACTGAAGGGGCTGCCGTGAGTTTTGTGAGAAAAATCAACGCCAATGCCGTGAATGCCAAAAACATTGTCAGCAGCATCGATTTCAACCTGAAATCGGGTAGCAAGGACATCACCGTGGATGGCAAAATCATGATGCGGCGCGACGAGGTTATCCGCATACAGTTGACACCATTGGGACTGATGGAGGTGGGCCGGCTGGAGTTTACCCCCGAAACCGTGCTCATCATCGACCGTGTCCACAAGCAGTATGTCAAGGTGGCATACGGTGAGGTGAGTTTCCTGAAGAACAATGGCATCGATTTCAATTCCCTGCAGGCATTCTTCTGGAACCAGTTGTTTGTGCCGGGAAGCAACGAGATAGGCGACAAGGAAATCAATCAGTTCTCTGTCTCTGGCAACAATCTCAGTGTGACCAGCGGGAAGATGAAATATCTGTGGACCGCCGACCCCGCCACGGCTCAGATTAAGAGTGCTCGTGCCACCTACGACAGCGGCGGCAAGCAGTCGTCGCTCGACTGGAAGTACGATGTGTTCAAAAACTTTCAGTCGGGGAGCTTTCCCACCAATCACACGGTGAAGATTGACAGTTCGAGTGGCAAGGTGATAAACGTCACCATCAGTATGGGAAATTTGAAGACCGATTCGAAATGGGACGCCATCACGGAAGTCTCCTCGAAATATAAACCAGTGCAATTCCAGGAAGTTATTAATCAAATTATGAAACTGAAATGAAAAGATACATCATTTTGATTTTGGCGGTATTTATGTTGATGCCTGCATCAGCACAGATGCGCAGGAGAACTACGGGTTCGCAACACTCGAGTACCTCCAGCAGGAAAGGAAATACCGGCAACAAGAAATCCACCTATACCCCCACGAAGGAAATCCGTGGATTGCAGTCAGAGAGCAAGAAGGTGGAGGCTGAGATTCGCGCTCAGCAAAACCGTCTTCACGCCAATAAGGCCGACGTAGAGCAGAGGTTGCAGAACCTCCTGGTGATTAATGGAGAAATCACCACAACACAACAGCAGATTGAGGGGTATGAAAGCGACATCAATGTGCTCAACAAGAACATGGACGTGCTGAAATCGCAGATGTCGACCCTGCAGTCGCAGTTGCAGGAAAGGCAGACGAAATACATCAAGTCGCTTCGTGAAATGGCCAAGCACCGTTCGATACAGGACAAGTTGATGTTCATTTTCAGTGCCAAGGACCTCCGCCAGGCTTATCGCCGCCTGAGATTCATCCAGCAGTATGCGTCGTTCCAGCGGTCGCAGGGTGAGCAAATCAAAATGAAGCAAAACGAAATCGACCAGAAAAACCAGCAGTTGCTCTCTGTCAAGGGACAGAAGAATGCGTTGCTCAGCAAGGGGAAGGCTGCAGAAGCCGACTTGCAGAACAAGCATAACGAGCAGCAGAAGATGGTGAGCGAATTGCAAAGAGAGCAGGGCACCATACAGCAGATTATCAGCGAGCAAGAAAGGAAAAGCGCGCAAATCAACGCCGAGATTGACCGACTTGTGGCCGTCGAGGTGGAGAAAGCGCGGTTGAGGGCTGAGGCCGAGGCTAAACGCAAGGCCGAGGCCGAGGCTGCGAAGAAACGGGCCGAGGAAGCGGCCCGCCGGAAAGCCGAGGCCGAGAAGGCCCGTCAGGAGGAGTTGCGGCGAATCGCTGCAGCAAAGGCCGAGGAGGCCCGTCTGAAGGCTGAGGCCGAGAAAGCTGCCCGCGAGCGTGAGCGCCTGTTGGCCGAGGAGCGCGCTGCCGCTGAGGCTCGTGCCAAGGCCAAGCGCGAGGCCGAGGAGAAGGCCCGTCAGGATGCTGTTGCCAAGGAGCGCCGTGAGGCCGAGGCTCGTGCCCGTGCCGCCGAGGAGGAGGCCCGCGCCGCTGAGGCGAAGGCCCGCCGTGCCGCCGAGGAGGAGGCCCGTGCCCAGCAGGCTGCCCGTGAGGCCGAGTCGGCCCGTCTGGCAGCAGAGCGCAAGGCTGCCGCCGATGCAGAGCGCCGTGAGAAAGAGGCCGCTGCTGCAGCCAAGGAGGAGGCTCTCTCGGAGAGAATGTCGGCAGTCGACCGACAGATCAGTGGCAGTTTCGAGAGCAACAAGGGTCGTCTGCCCATGCCTGTGACCGGCTCCTACAAAATTGTGAACCGTTTCGGTCAGCACGACGTGGAGGGCCTAAAGGGTGTGCGTCTCGACAACAAGGGCATCGACATCCTTTGTCAGCCAGGAGCCACGGTGCGCTCAGTCTACGATGGTGAGGTAAGTGCTGTGGTGAGTGTAGCCGGACAGATGGTGGTGATGATACGTCACGGAGACTTCATCTCTGTCTATTGTAACTTGCGCAATATCCATGTGCGCGCAGGCCAGAAAGTGACCACCAGACAGGCCCTGGGAACTGTCGCCACGGACAACATGCTGCAGTTCCAGTTGCGCCGTGAGCGGTCGAAACTCAATCCTGAGGAGTGGCTGGCCAGGTGATGCTGAATCGTAGTGATAAATATGCACGACCGACAGCAACAGGATTTGCCCTGTTGCTGTCGGTCGTTGTTGTTTTGGTGGTATCTTTCCACACCTCTTTCTTGTACGAGAACACGCCCAGTGTGGATTCTGCCATGTTTCAGTTGATTGGAAAGGCATGGACGGAAGGAAGGCTTCCCTATCTTGAGATGTGGGATTCAAAAGGACCGCTTGTCTATTTTGTCAATGCGGTAGGATTTTGGATTACAGGCAATAGATACGGAATCTCTGTCATCCAAGTAGTGTTTCTTTTTATTTCTATTCTTCTGATTATCAATCTGCTGAGGAAGGAGTTCTCATTCGGTCGGGCGATTGTCCTCACCTTTGTCGCCATCCTTACGCTCGTTCTTTCTTATTTCGGCGGAAACACGGTGCAGGAATATCTGCTGCCCCTGCTTTTGTGGTGTTTAACGCAGGTCTATCAATGGGCACACGGAGTGGGGGACATGCGTAAAAGCATGGCGCATCCCCCTCGTTATGCCTTTGTCTATGGCATGACGCTGGCGGTGTGCTTGTTCTCGGCGCTGATCAACGCCATCGGTGTTTGTGCGGCAGTTTTGGTCATCATTGTTTGTCTGGTGAGAAACCGGCTGTGGTCAAACCTTTGGCGAAATGCGGTGGCTTTTATGGCGGGGTTTGTGGTGGTAACGGCACTTGTAGTGATTTATTTCCTCTGTAACAACGCCTTGGAGGAGATGTGGTATGCCACGTTTCTTTTCAATTTGGAATACACTGAAACTTCTGGTTTCGACTTGTTCTCATGGAGGGGACTGATGAAGGTCTTTATGAGGGATGCCAACTGTTACATACTGTTGGCAGTCGCGATTTGGTTGTTGTTGCGTGGAAAGTCGAAACTTAGGGGATGGCTCTGGCTTATGGTGTCTGCACTCACTTTCCTGTGGTTATTGAAAGGGAGGGGATTCTCGCAATACGCCACTGTCGCCTTGCCGTATATCTGTCTGGCGTTCAACGAATTGGGCGCGCTGTATAAGTCCAGCGGAAGGAAAGTGAAGATGAGGGTCGTTTCGCGTTTCGCTTGTGTCATCGCATTGTATGGAATTGTCGGATGTGCCTATTCAGTGTGGCTCTATCGCACGATGTATGCCGAGGATGACACGCTGAAACCGCAACGGGAATTCCTCCATGCCCAGGCGCCCGAGGGCTTTGAGAAGTCGTTTGTGGCCTATAATTGTTGCCCGGCCTTGTATTTGTATGAGGACATTTCCCCGTGTTACAGGCATTTCACCTTGCAGGATGCGTCGGTGGGATGCGGAAAGTCTTTGTATCCCAGGTTGAGAAAGGTGTTTGAGGAGGGTAATGCCGAATACATCCTGGTGGCAGGAAAACCTATGGCTGTGGCAGACATCTTGTCAAGAAGATACGAGTTGTTGGCCAGAGACCGCAAACATCATCTGGTATTGTTGAAATTGAAAGATTCCGAAAGGAAATAGCCTTTTCTTGACTAACAGATTTGAAGGCCGTCGAGTAGTTGGATGTAGGTGTCGATGGCATGGGCTATTTCGCTGAGTCGGATGTATTCGTCGGCACTGTGTGAGCGCGATGACTCGCCGGGGCCCAATTTGAGCGAGGGGAAAGGCATCAGAGCCTGGTCGCTGAGAGTGGGCGAGCCAAAGGGCGACATACCCATCGACAGGCATTTCCGCATAATGGGATGCTCATAGTCGATGTGCGATGAATGCAGGCGGGTGGAGCGGGCAACGGCCTCACAGCGAACGTGCGATTGGATGAACTCCAGCACCTCCTCGTTGGTATATAGTTCGTTGGTGCGCACATCCACAACGGCTGTGCATCGGTCGGGCACCACATTGTGTTGCGTGCCGGAATTGACCATGGTCACATTCATCAGTGTGGGTCCCAGTAGTTGACTAACTCGCTCAAAACGATAGTCTCGGAGCCACACCAGGTCGTCGAGTATCTCGTAAATGGCGTTCACTCCCTCACCACGGGCGGCATGGCCCGATTTCCCTTTTGCGGTGAGGTCGATTACCATCAGTCCTTTCTCGGCCACTGCGGGCTGCATGCCAGTGGGCTCACCCACCATGGCCACATCGATGTGGGGCAACAGGGGAAGCACTCGGCGGACACCATCGGCACCTGAGACTTCTTCCTCGGCTGAGGCCAGATAGATGAGGTTGTAACTTTGGCGACGCTCCGACAAAATCCTGAACACCTGAAGCAATGACACAAGGCCACCGCCGCAGTCATTGCTGCCCAGACCATAGAGGCAATCGTCCTCCACAGTGGGGGCAAAGGGGTCGCGTGTCCATGAAGCCACGGGTTTGACGGTGTCGATGTGGGCATTGAGCAGCAGGGTGGGGCGCCCTTCTTCGAAGTTGTCACTGGTCACCCAGAGATTATTGGCCTCACGGTGTGGTGTCAGACCGTAGTCCTGCATGGTGGCTTGCATGGCGTCGCAGGCTTCTGTCTCCTGGCGGCTCACGGAGGGGATGGCTATCAGCGTCTTGAGCAATTCCACAGCCGCCTCCTTGTATTTCTTTGTATCAATGTTGTTTGTAATCATCCTTTGTTTTTTGCAAAAGTAATAAGTTTTTCCCACATACACCTCTTTTTTCTAAATAATTTCAGTTGTCGGAATTCCCCTTTAACTTCCCTTCAATCTTTCGAAAGTTTCTCCAGCAAAATCTCAATCAGCCGTGGAATGGCATATTGGTCGATGTCGGCCTCGTTGATCCACTGATAATCTGGAGGAAGGACAGGAGACTCGTCTGTTTCCAGGAGGTAAAAGTCTGCCAGTAGAATGCGGTGTGTGAGCACATGCTTCACATCTTTGCAAATCAGTGTCGCCTGGTCGAGTAATTGCTCCATTTGTGCGTCTGTCGATGGCTTTTCCAGTAAAACAGGTTCCCATAATCCCTGCCAGATATCCCCTGCAGTCCGGCGGTGGATAGCCGTTTGTCCTTTACACCGTAAATAAAGGTAGGTGAGGCGTCGCTCACGTATTTTCGTTTTACTTTCTTTCACCGGAAGTTGGGCGACGCGCCCCGAACGAAGAGCCTCACAACTCTCTTGCAGAGGGCACAGCAGACAATGAGGTGAAACCGGCGTGCACTGGATGGCTCCGAAATCCATGATGGCCTGGTTGTAGGTGCCTGGTTGGTCGGTTGCCAGCAGCGACTGTGCCAGTTCGGCAAACAGTTTTTTCCCCTCCGTAGAGTTGATGGGCGTGTCGATGCCAAAATAGCGTGCCAGCACACGATATACGTTGCCGTCAACCACCGCCGCTGGTCGCCCGAAGGCAAACGACGCGATGGCCGCCGCAGTATAGTCGCCCACTCCCTTGAGGCTTTTCAGCCCCTCGATGGTGTCGGGGAATTTCCCGAGACCCACGATTTGCCGTGCCGCCGTGAGAAGGTTGCGCGCGCGGCTGTAGTAGCCCAGGCCCTGCCATTCACGCAGCACCTCGTCCTCTGTGGCCGCAGCCAGTTCCTCCACCCGTGGCCACCGGCGCAAGAAGCGGTGCCAGTATTCCTCACCTTGCTGGATGCGTGTCTGCTGAAGGATAATTTCGCTCAGCCAGATGGGGTAGGGGTCGGAAGTGTCTCGCCAGGGCAGGTCGCGCCCGTTGTGCGCAAACCACTCTAAAAGGGTTGTTGTGAACATGAGAATTGCTTTTTGTGAGGCAAAGGTAATGCAAATCAGCCGCATTTTCTTTGATTTCCCAATTGTTTTTTTTAATTTTGCATCATCGAACAAACAAATCGCTATGAAAACGAAGAAATGGCTATTGATTGTCGCACTGCTGACAGTCGGAATGACGAGCCTTGCCGCCGACCATACTTTTGAGGTGGGCAATGGCACGTTTTTGATGGACGGCAAACCATTTGTGGTGAAGGCCGCCGAGTTGCATTATCCCCGCATCCCCCGCCCATATTGGGAGCATCGCATCAAGATGTGCCGTGCTCTGGGTATGAACACCATTTGCCTGTATGTGTTCTGGAATATCCATGAGCAGCAGGAGGGCGTGTTTGATTTCACTGGCAACAACGATGTGGCCGAGTTCTGCCGGCTGGCACAGAAAAATGGGATGTACGTCATCGTGCGGCCCGGTCCCTACGTGTGTGCCGAGTGGGAAATGGGCGGACTGCCCTGGTGGCTGCTGAAGAAGAAAGACATCCGACTGCGCGAGCAGGACCCCTATTTCATGGAAAGGGTGAAAATCTTTGAAAAGAAGGTAGGCGAGCAACTCTCCCCGCTCACCATCCAGAATGGTGGACCCATCATCATGATACAGGTGGAAAACGAATATGGCAGTTATGGCGAGGACAAGGCATACGTCGGAGAGATACGCGACTGCCTGCGCGGCATCTATGGCGAGAAAATGACGCTCTTCCAGTGCGACTGGTCGTCGAACTTCACCAAGAACGGCCTCGACGATTTGGTGTGGACGATGAATTTCGGCACTGGCGCCAATATCGATGAGCAGTTCCGCCGGCTTGGTGAGTTGCGCCCCTCGGCTCCCAAGATGTGTTCCGAGTTCTGGAGTGGATGGTTCGACAAATGGGGAGCGCGCCATGAGACACGCCCCGCCAAGGATATGGTGGAGGGCATGGAGGAGATGCTCTCCAAGGGTATCAGTTTCTCGCTCTACATGACCCATGGTGGCACATCGTTTGGCCACTGGGCAGGCGCCAACAGCCCGGGATTCGCCCCCGATGTGACATCCTACGACTACGACGCACCTATCAATGAATATGGCCAGGCCACCCCCAAATATCACGAACTACGTGCGATGATGGCCAAATACATCGACGGCAAGCGTCTGCCCGACATCCCCAAGGCCCCCATGCCCATCGTTACCGTGCCCAAGTTTGAATTGAAGGAATTCTCGTCGATTCTCAATGGAACCGACGACTTGGAAATGTCTATCCGCAAACACCAGCCGTTGATGACCTTCGAGGAGATGAACATGGGCTGGGGCTCGATGCTTTATACCGTAGAATTGCCTGCCATACCCACGCAGAGTGTGATTACCGCCGATTTCCATGACTTCGCGCAGGTATTTATCAATGGCAAATACATCGGCAAGATCGACCGTGTGAAGAACGAGAAGAGTCTGGTGCTTCCGCCTGTCCGTCAGGGCGACGAACTTGAGATTCTCGTAGAGGCTATGGGGCGCATCAACTTCGGACGAGCCATTAAGGATTACAAAGGTATCGTGGGCGACGTGACCATCACCGCCACTGTCGGCAATATGGAGACCACATGGAAGCCACAGGCATGGAATCAACTCGGCATGACCGACGACTACAACAGGGCAGTGAGCGCGTTTCAGCATAACAATGATTACACGAAACCCGAGAACGGTGTGCGCATCGGTCAGAAGCCCAGGATGAATCAAGACGGACTCGACCTGGTGACCAAACGCGGTTACTACCGTGGCTATTTCAATCTGAAAAAAATGGGTGACACCTTCCTCAACTTCGAGACATGGGGCAAGGGCCAGGTCTATGTCAATGGCCATGCCATTGGCCGCTTCTGGTCAATCGGTCCGCAGCAGACACTCTATGTGCCGGGATGCTGGCTGAAGAAAGGCAAGAACGAGGTCATCGTGCTCGATGTGGTGGGACCGAAAGAGACTGTCGCCTGGGGGCAGGACCATCCCGAACTCGACAAACTGCAACTGGAAAAGACCAACCTGCATAACAACATCGGCGACAAGCCCGACCTCAACTCTGCCACACCCGTGGCAAGTGGGGCCTTTGCCGGTGGCAACGGATGGCAGAAGGTGACTTTCAGCGGCTCCCGGAAAGGCCGCTACCTGGCCATCGAAATCACCTCCAACCACAGCGGTGACCTTGTGACCGCCATCGCCGAAATCTATCTGAACGGAGCCGACGGGAAGCGACTCAGCCGTGAGCCCTGGAAGGCCAAATATGCCGATTCGGAAAACGAGAATGGCAACCACACGCTGGAAAAGGTGTTCGACTTGCAGGAGAGCACCTACTGGCAGACGCAGCGAGGCGCAACTCTGCCCCATCTGCTGGTCATCGACTTAGGGTCGGAGCAGACCGTCACGGGACTGGAGTATCTGCCAAGGGCCGAGCAAGGAGCACCCGGCAGTGTCAAAGACTACCATATCTACGTCTATTGAAACAAAAAAGACCTCTCCCATACCTCGGTTTTTCGGCTCAGACAAAGAAAATCATCATTTTATTTTGTTTTTCCTACATTTTGCCGTATTTTTGCACATATCTAAAATCAACACAAATATGCAGACCAATTGTCACCTCTCGGTGCTCATCCATGAGCAGGCCAAGAAATATGGTTCCAAGCAGGCTCTCACATATCGTGATTTCGGTAGCCTGAAATGGAAATCCGTGTCGTGGAGTGAATTCTCCGACATGGTGAAACAGGTGTCCAACGCACTGCTCAACCTTGGAGTTGGTGTGCAGGAGAATGTGGGCGTTTTCTCGCAAAATGCTGTGCAGTATGTCTATACCGACTTCGGTGCTTTCGGCATCAGGGCCGTCACCGTGCCTTTCTATGCCACGAGCAGCGAGGACCAGATTCGTTTCATGATTCATGATGCCGAAATCAGAATCCTTTTCGTGGGCGAGCAGGAGCAGTACGACAAGGCTCACAGGGTATTCCCTCTGTGTCCCACCCTCGAGCGAATCATTGTTTACGACAGCAGTGTGAGGATAGCCCCCAACGACCCCAATACCATCTTCTTTGAGGATTTCCTCAAATTGGGAGAAAACCTGCCACGGCAGACAGAGGTGGAAAAACTCTACGCAGAGGCCACGTTCGACGATATTGCAAATATCTTATACACCAGCGGCACCACAGGCAACAGCAAGGGTGTCATCCTCACTTACGGACAGTATTACGCCGCATTCGAGGCCAACCATCGCAGTGTGCCCGTGACGGAGAACGATGTGGTGATGAATTTTCTGCCCTATACCCATGTGTTTGAGCGTGGATGGGCCATCCTCTGTCTCACTGAGGGAGCGCGGCTCGTCATCAACACTTATCCCAAGGAAATCCAGGACTCACTTCGTGAGATTCATCCCACCTGCATGAGTTCGGTTCCTCGTTTCTGGGAGAAAGTGCTGGTGGGTGTGAAAGCCAAGATTGATACCGCCAGCGGAGCCAAGAAGGCCTTGTTCAAGAAAGCCCTCAGTGTGGGTCGCCGCCACAACATCGAGTATCTGAGCAATGGAAAGCGCCCGCCTCTGCATCTGCAGATGGAGTATAAATTCTTCAACAAGGCTGTGTTTAGCCTTATCCGCAAGCAACTGGGTCTGGAAAACGCTCATTTCTTCCCCACAGCGGGAGCCACCGTCTCGCCCGAGGTGGAGGAGTTCGTCCATTCCATCGGTATCAACATGATGGTGGGATATGGACTCACCGAGAGTCTTGCCACTGTTTCCAACGACCATCTGGGAGAACCCTACACGATAGGCTCGGTGGGACGGCCCATCTTCAGCGTGCAGGTGAAAATCGGCGAGAATGACGAGATTCTGCTCAAAGGCCCCACCATCACACGAGGCTATTACAAGCGTGAGGCTCTCACGGCACAGTCGTTCGACGAGGAGGGCTTCTTCCGCACTGGCGACGCCGGATATATGAAGGATGGAGAACTCTTCCTCAAGGAGCGCATCAAGGACCTCTTCAAGACCTCCAACGGAAAGTATATCGCTCCACAACTCATCGAGTCGAAACTGCTTGTGGATAAGTTTGTCGACCAGATAGCCGTCATCGCCGACCAGCGCAAATTCGTCTCGGCGCTCATCGTGCCCGACTACGAATTGCTCAAGGAGTATGCCAAGGAGTACGACATCGCCTATATTTCTCTGGAGGATTTGTGCGCCAACGAGAAGATTATGAAGATGATGGCCGAGCGCATGGACACCCTGCAGCAGGGACTGGCCAGTTACGAGCGCATCAAGCGGTTCACACTGTTGCCCAAGCCCTTCAGCATGGAGAATGGCGAGTTGACCAATACCCTGAAACTGCGTCGTGCTGTCCTCTCCAAGAATTTCAAGGAGGAAATAGAAGAAATGTATAAGGAATAGACTATCGTCCGCCAGGACAAGACCCAACGAAATGATTACCAGCGACCAACTGAAAGACGTGCTTGAGCGTGCCGAGGCATTGCACAAGTATCTCGAAATAGACAAGAAAAAGATAGAATTTGAGGAGGAACAATTACGAACCCAGGCGCCTGATTTCTGGGATGACCCCAAATTGGCCCAGGAGCAGATGAAGAAGGTGAAGGGCATTGAGAAATGGCTCACCGGATACAAGGATGTACGCGACAAGGCCGATGAATTGCAACTGGCCTTTGATTTCTACCACGATGACATGGTGACCGAGGAGGAAGTGGACGCCGACTATGCCGAGGCCATCAGGGCCATCGAGGCTCTGGAACTCAGAAATATGCTTCAGCAGAAGGAAGACCCGATGGACTGCGTGCTCAAAATCAACAGTGGAGCCGGAGGCACCGAGAGTCAGGACTGGGCACAGATGCTCATGCGTATGTATATGCGATGGGCCGAGGCCCATGGCTACAAGGTGACGGTGAGCAACTGTCAGGAAGGCGACGAGGCCGGCATCAAGAGTGTCACCATGGAGATAGAGGGTGGAGAGTTTGCATACGGTTATCTGAAGAGCGAGAGCGGCGTGCACCGGCTGGTGCGTGTCTCCCCCTTCAATGCCCAGGGAAAGCGCATGACGAGTTTCGCCAGCGTGTTTGTCTCGCCATTGGTCGATGATACGATTGAGGTGTATGTCGATCCGGCACGTGTGTCATGGGACACCTTCCGCAGTAGTGGCGCCGGTGGGCAGAATGTCAACAAAGTGGAGACGGGCGTCCGCCTGCGCTATCAGTATGTCGACCCCGACACTGGCGAGGAGGAGGAAATCCTCATCGAAAACACCGAGAGCCGCAAGCAGTTGGAGAACCGCAACAACGCCATGCGGTTGTTGCGTTCGCAACTCTACGACCGTGCGATGAAAAAGCGACTGGAGGCACAGGCCAAAATCGAGGCTGGAAAGAAAAAGATAGAGTGGGGAAGTCAGATTCGCAGTTATGTCTTTGACGACCGCCGGGTGAAGGACCACCGCACCAATTATCAGACCACCGATGTGGATGCCGTCATGGATGGCAAACTCGATGGATTCATCAAGGCCTACCTCATGGAGTTCCCCGTCACCGAGGAAACCACCCCATAAATCCACACCCCAAAAAGTCTTTCAAGACCATTCAACCGAAAAACCTTTAAAAAACAACAATATGAGTGAAAAAACAAAGAAAAAGCGCGCTGAGCGCGAGGCAAAGCAGGAAAAACAGGCACAAATCGTGGTTCGTTGTATTTGCGCGGCCTTGATTATTCTGGCAATCGTTTTCCTGATCTATTCCACTTCTCTGGCTTGATATGAGCGGAATGGAAATAGAGAGGAAATTCCTCGTCCGCCGGGACAGGGATTTCAAAAGTATGGCCTATTCGAGCAGCCGCATCCGTCAGGGTTACATTCCCACCAACGGTGCGACTGTGAGAATACGCGTACGCGACGATAAAGGTTATCTCACCATCAAGGGCCCCTCGCGCAACGGAGGCCTTTCGCGCTATGAGTTTGAGAAGGAAATCACTCTCGACGAGGCACAGCACCTGCTCGAACTCTGCGAGCCGGCCATGATTGACAAGACACGCTATCTGGTGCGCTGCGGAGACCACACCTTCGAGGTGGATGAGTTTTACGGATACAATGAGGGGCTTGTAATGGCCGAGGTGGAACTTGGCAGTGAGGATGAGCCTTTCGAGCGCCCCGATTTCCTGGGCATGGAGGTCACGGGCGACCACCGTTTCTACAACCGGCAGTTGAGGCGTGTCCCATTTGCTATTTTCCGAGGCACTTTGCCAGAAGAGTACCGATAGCTAGTGCCAGTGTGCAGCCGATGGAGTTGGCTATGAAGTCGAGCCACTCACCATTGCGGTTTTGTGTACAGTTGGCTTGCAATAATTCGAGCAAGCCACTCATCAGCAGGGGGGCAAGCCATGCCAGCAATATGGTTTTGCGCCAGTTGGTTTTCGTGTGTTGTCGCAGATATTCCACCCAGATGACCATGCACGTGCCCAGATACATAGCCGTGTGTGTCCACTTGTCGATGTTGCGCACATGCGAAAGGGGTGTCTCTGGCACATCGCAGAGAGACAGATACCAAATAGCGACAATCAGAATGCTCGAAAAATGGTATTTTGTTATCAAATGAAAGAGATATCTCATCTTTTGCTCCGATTTTTAGTGCAAAAGTAGATTTTTTTTTATAAATTTGCACCAACTTTTCATTTGATTTTGTTAAACTTCCGGTTTTTATTGATGTATTTCAATAGAGTCCTTTTTAATATCATTTTATGCAACAGTCAGCAAAGAGGGCAAGTTTTGGGAGCAAATTGGGTATCATTCTGGCCACGGCGGGCTCAGCGGTAGGACTGGGCAACGTGTGGCGATTTCCATATATGACGGGTCAGAATGGTGGAGCGGCCTTTATCATTGTCTATGTGGTGTGCGTGCTTCTTCTGGGCGTACCGTGTATGGTGAGTGAGTTTATCATCGGAAGACACGGGGCCGCCAATACGGCAAGGGCTTATGGCAAACTGTCGAATGGCACTCCCTGGCGACTGGTTGGACTGCTGGGTGTGCTCACGGGATTCCTCATCACGGGTTATTATTCAGTGGTGTCGGGTTGGTGCCTGCAATATGTGGTGGGCGCTACGACAGGAGCCTTACATGGCGACCCGGAGTATGTGCATAACTATTTCGGCGAGTTTGTCTCCAATCCCTGGAAACCTATCCTCTGGGCTGTGGTCTTTCTGGTCATGGCTCACCTGGTGATTGTGCGGGGAGTGAGAAACGGCATCGAAAAGGCGTCCAAGATGATGATGCCTACGCTCTTTGTGCTGCTGTTGGTGATTGTGGTGGCGTCGTGTATGCTGCCTAATGCTTCCAAGGGTATTGACTTCCTGCTGCATCCGCAGTTCTCCAAAGTCAACAGCAACGTGTTTCTCGGTGCCTTGGGTCAGGCCTTCTATTCCATGAGCATAGCCATGGGATGTATTTGTACCTACGCATCCTATTTTACGCGTCATACCAATCTGGCGAAGTCGGCTCTTCAAATCAGTCTTATCGACTGCCTGGTGGCCATCCTTGCCGGACTGATGATTTTTCCCGCCGCTTTCTCGGTGGGAATCAACCCTGGTGAGGGTCCGTCGCTTGTGTTTGTCACCTTGCCCAATGTGTTCAACGAGGCTTTCTCGTCGATGCCAGTCGTGGGTTATGTCGTGGCTGTGCTGTTCTTCGTGTTGCTGGCGCTGGCCGCGCTCACTTCGCTCATCTCGCTGCATGAGGTGAGCACCGCGTTTTTCCAGGAGGAACTGCATATATCGCGTGGTAAGGCGGCCACCATTGTCACTGTCGCCTGCGGAGTGATAGGTGCTTTCTGCTCGTTGTCGCTTGGGGCGTGGGATGGACTGCAACTCTTTGGCAAGTCGCTGTTCGACATCTTCGATTTTGTCACCGGACAGATATTCCTGCCTATCGGCGGCTTGCTCACCTGTCTGTTTATCGGCTGGTATGTGCCCAAGAAGATTGTGCACGATGAGTTCACCAACTGGGGGACGGTCAGCCGCTCGTTCTTCGGCATCTATCTCTTCTGTGTGAGATTCATCTGTCCCCTGGCCATTCTGTTGGTGTTCCTCCATCAGTTGGGGATTTTGAATTTAGTTATTTCTTTCTTGAAAAGTATCTTCTAAAATATTCGGATTCTCCAGATTCCCTGAAATCCTATAAAAAAACATGCATAATAAAAGGGCGAATTTCGGCAGTCGGTTGGGCATTGTACTGGCTACGGCAGGCTCAGCGGTAGGATTGGGCAATATATGGCGCTTTCCTTATATGACCGGGCAAAATGGTGGAGCGGCGTTTATCTTGATCTATATCCTTTTCGTTTTCATGCTTGGTATTCCAGGCATGGTGGCGGAGTTTGTGGTGGGGCGGTCGGCGCAGGCCAATGCCGCCCATGCCTACAATCGGTTGGCTGGTCGCACTCCCTGGCGTGTGATAGGCTACCTCGGAGTGCTCACATCGATGATTATCCTCGGTTTCTATGCAGTGGTGGCAGGCTGGTGCTTGCAATATCTTGTGGTGGCGCTCACGGGGGGACTGGAGAAGGATGTCAGTAGTGTGTCGGCATATTTCAAAGAGTATTCATCGGGTGTATGGTTGCCGGTGCTATGGACAGTGGTGTTTATTGTCATCACGCACTTGGTGGTGGTGAAAGGGGTGCGCAACGGGATAGAAAAGGCTTCGAAAATGCTGATGCCCTTGCTCTTTGTGTTGCTGCTCATCCTGATTGTGGCTTCTTGCATGTTGCCCGGGGCAGGCAAGGGGGTGGATTTCCTTTTCAATCCCGATTTCTCGAAATTGACGCCAAATGTTATGCTTGAGGCGCTGGGACAGGCATTTTTCTCGTTGAGTCTCGGAACGGCATGCCTGTGTACCTATGCCTCGTATTTCGGCCGAGGCACCAAACTGATAGGTTCGGCCTGCCAGATAGCCTTTCTCGATACGTTGGTGGCCATACTTGCCGGGTTGATGATTTTTCCCGCGGCTTTCTCGGTGGGGATTAACCCTGACAGCGGACCGAAGCTTATCTTTATAACGCTGCCGAATGTGTTTGGCGAGGCTTTTGCATCGATGCCGGTGGTGGGGTATGCTGTTTCGGTCTTGTTCTATTTCCTGCTGGCCTTGGCGGCACTGACTTCCACGATTTCCATGCATGAGATTGGTACGGCTTTCTTCCACGAGGAGTTGAAACTGTCAAGAGGAAAGGGAGCCTTGATTGTCACTGTCATCTGTTGTGTGATTGGTCTTTTCTGCTCTTTGTCACAGGGTGTCCTCCAGGATGCCAAGGTGCTGGGGATGAACTTGCTCGATTTCTGCGACTCGCTCACTGCAAAGATAATGCTGCCGCTGGGGGCGCTGCTCACCTGTCTGTTCGTAGGCTGGTATATACCCCGCAAGGTGGTGGATGACCAAATCACCAACTGGGGTACGCTGCCACGCTGGGGACTGAACATCTTCCTTTTTGCCGTGCGCTTTGTATGCCCGTTGTGCATTGTCGCCATTTTCCTCCATCAGTTCGGCGTGATTTAGGAATTCTCTATATAGAATAACTTCCCTTTCATCTTCTATCAAAAAAAGACTCGTAAAAATGATTCATTTCCGCGACTTTTTCTATTTCCAGAAGTCCGACAGGCAGGTGCTTGTCGTGGCATTGGTGGTTGCGGTGGTGGCTTTTGCACTGATTTATTTTGTCGGGGGCAAGAATGACCATACTGATGCGGTGGTGCCCGACAGTCTTTTGAATGACGACGCCAAAGGAGGAAAAAATGCCGCTGATGAATACTATGCTACGGAGAAAAAAGACGCCGAACTGTTTGCTTTCGACCCGAATACAGCCGACAGCACACAATTGCTGCGGTTAGGACTGTTGCCTTGGCAGGTAAAAAATATTTATAAGTATAGGGCAAATGGTGGTGTCTATAGAAAGCCCGAGGATTTTGCCCGTGTCTATGGACTTACCGTGGGGCAGTACCGCCGCCTGGCACCCTATATCCATATAGGTGAGGAGTTTAGGCCGGCGGCAGATGTATATGGAAACACACGGCACTCTTATAGTAGGTCAGGTGGTGGCTATCATGATACAGGGGGAGGATATTCGTATGAGTCTCAAGATGGGAAACCGGCAGCTGCCCATCCGCGCGACACTTTGCTGTTTCCTGTCAAGTTGCGTCCCGGTGAAACCGTGGATTTGAGCATTGCCGACACCACCATGTTGAAAAAAGTGCCTGGCATAGGTTCGTGGTATGCCCGTAATATCGTGCGCTACCGGGAGCAGTTGGGCGGTTTCCATCATGTGGAGCAATTGCTTGAGATAGAGGGGTTCCCCGTGGATGCCCTGGGCTTTTTCCGTCTCTCGCAGATGCCACAGCGACGTCTCAATGTCAACAAACTCACGCTTGCGCAGTTGCGTAAGCATCCATACATCAATTTCTATCAGGCGAAGGAAATCGTGGAATACCGTCGACTGAAAGGACCGCTTCATAACATCTCCGACCTTCGTCTCCTTCCCGACTTTACTCCCGAGGCCATCCAGCGTCTCGAGCCTTATCTGGAGTATTAGAGAGGTGAGTCACTTTAAACTATATAACAGAATTTTCCCATTCAAATGCACTAATCTTTTATCTGTCACGAATTAGAGAATTGGAGAATGATTGCCATTGTGATAAGAATTAAAGGAATTTGGAGAAGAGAATGGCAATACATAATCGGAAATTCCCGATTTTAGCCATATTAGTGTTAAAATAGGGATTTTCGGAAGAAGGTTGGTGGATAATCATTCATGGCAGTTACCTATCTTCAGGATTGTCATTTTCCAATCTTTACGTATCGTGTGTGGGTGATGGTGCTGTGTGGGTTGTGGGAAACGGCATCGAGAAGTATAGCCTTGCATCCGAAGCGGAAGAAGAGGAACCGTCGAGGCACACGGTGAACAATGAAGTCGAGCGTGTCGCGGGTAGAAATCTCGCCTTGAAAAGTGTCAGCACGAACACAGCCATCGAGCGTGATCCAAGGGTCATTATACGACAGACATCTCAACGTGTCGGTGCTGTTTGCCGTCCTGACGATGGTGTCGGTGAGTGTGGTCTCTACATCGGCATGCGTCTCAGTGGTGGTTTGGGCCAGTCGTTCCACTCGTTTCGAGCGTATACCCAGTGCATGTATCTGGCGCAGCAGCGAGTCGTTGGAAGAGCGCAATTCGGCCACCTTCAGGGTGAGTGCCTCTGTTTCGGCTACGGATTTGTTGTCGGGTAAACGGGATTTGCGTACGGGATTTGGCGACAACAGCACCCGCTGATTGTTGCGCAAACGGTCTGTCTCGGCTTTTTGCCGTAATCCCATCCAAATAGAGAGGACGAGTGCCACGACAAGAATGATGCATGTAAAAAATAGATATTTCATAGTTCAATGTTTAATTGTTAACAAGTAGTTTGTTATGCCTTCAGTGTGAATAGAGACGATGCGCTCCCTTCCCTCGGGTGAAAGTAGGAATGCCACATCCTCATGGTTGTCCATGAAGAGATTCTCGGTGAGCACGGCGGGGCAAAGCGTATGCCGCAGGATATAGAAGCCAGCCTCCATGTCTGCATCGCCGTCGGTGTAATCGGTGCGAATCGAATGACCTTTCAGATGCTTGCGTGCCGCGGCATACAGATGTTCAGCCAATTGGTCGGCCTTTGTATTTCCCCTTGATGTGAAAGCCGACCACCCTCTGGCATTCATCCATTGCCCACGCCCGGCGGCATTCACATGGATGGAAACGAGCAATACATTGTCGGTGCCAACCGTATGGCAATATTCATTAACCCGACGACATCTCACCTTCAGAGGGACATCTGTCTCTTCGGTGACAAGGCGCCGCGCGTCATAACCGAGAGTTTTCAGTTGGTGAACCACTTGCGAGGCTATTTCCCTCGCGTATTTGTACTCACGAAGCAGTCCGTCGGGACTGCGCTTGCCGGCAGTGTTAATGCCATGGCCATTGTCGATAAGAATCAGCATGATGTTGTTGGTTGTTGATTGTTTTCAGGACATGGAATATCCATTCCGCTTGCAAAAATAGACGAACTGGGTGATGCCGGCATGGCATTTTGGGAATGGGTGACGTCTTACCACGTTTCTCATTGATATGAAATTCACATGAAAATGTTAAATATAAAAGTTTTTATGCAGGAAATGATGTAAAAAGCAATATGTTTTGTATATTTGTAAGCGAAACAAATCAAATCTAAATATATGAAAAGAACCATTTTATCTGTTTTGGCAACTTTTTTTGCCGTGACTATTTTCGCACAATTGCCAACGACCGGCAATAATTCCATCTATATAGAGACACCTATTTATGCCAAGAGCGAGACCGTCAGTGACCAGACTACCTTTGCTGCTATGCGCCCCTACCTCGTTCAGAAGGTGAATGAGAATCCGAAGACACAGGCCGTGGAAGACAGGAACTGCACTTACAAGTTGCTTACAGTGATTCAGAACTACAAACAATACATCTACAGAGACTCCGTGAGTAAAAAGTCCTATTTCAAAGTGGAGTTTTATTACGTTCTGGCCATCAAAAATACGGAGAAGGGCGAGGTGCTCTCTCAGTCGATGTCCAGGAAAGGCAGCGTCCAGTCAGAAAAGAGTTATGCCGATGCCTTCGCCAATGCTTGCAAAACGTATCCCTATCAAAGTGATGTCAACGAAGTGGTGGAGGAGTCGTTCGCCCTGGTGGGATTGATTACAAAAGTGGAACCCGACCGCAAGAAAGCCAAGAATGCCGGCGTCGTTCACATCGACCTCGGAAAGAACCACGGCGTGCGGAAGAACCAATGGTTTGACGTGTTTATTGTCAGCAATGGCAACGTGAGTGACAGGATCGCCACGCTCCATTTAGACAAGGCAGAGGCCACCACCTCGACATGTAAAGTGAAAAAAGGCAAGAAAGAGTTGCTCGCTCTCTGGAATAGTCAGAGCGACGTAAAGTTTGCTGTCGTGTCGAGGATGGAAAGCAATATCTGGAAAAAACTGGAGAAAGCCCTCGACTTCGTCACCAATATCATTGATAATTATTGATGAATAAAAAAAAGAATCATCGTAATTGATGAAGAATTAAAAAAAAATATTATATTTGCATCCAGTTATAACTGTTATTTTAATATTAATTCTATGAAACATTTTCGACTACTAACCATGGCATTTTGTGCCCTTTTGGGACTCAGTGCCAACGCGCAGACAGACGTGACCGACACGTATCTGCAAAATGCCGACCTGTCCACTGTAGGCAGTGGTTGGAACTATGGCGATGATGGGTACAATTACGAAGCCTGGAACACATCGGGCAGTGTGCCTGTCGTCGAATTCTACTATCAATGGAACCCCACCCCCGGAGGAGCCATCGGCAGCACCCGGAAATTCCACTTCACCCAGGAAGTCACATTGCCGGCAGGCAGTTACCGCCTGGCTGTGAACGGTTTCTATCGCGAAGGAAGTGGAAACGGCTCCAGCAAGGCTTTCATCTTCATCAGCGACGCCAATGCCGACCCGGCTGACCCCGTGTACCTCGCACAAAAGGACATGCACGGACTGACATCCGCAGAGCAGGCAAACGTTTCCAACTCCAACGGCAGCAACACTTACACTGGAGGCAGTGACCTGCTGCGCGCCGCAAACGCATTCTCGAAGGGCGACTTCTCCAATGAGTTTGACTTTGACTTGGAGCATGAGCAGAGAGTCATCATCGGTTTCCGTGGCTACATCGACACCTATTGCTCATGGTGTATCCTCGGCCCAGTGAAACTCTTCCAGTATAACCTCAGCGACTATCTTGTCGCCTACGACCAGAAAGTGACCGAGGCTGAGGCTCTTTACGACTCACCGATGAACAAAGACGTGCTTGCCGCACTGAAAGCCGCTGTTGTCAACAAGAACACCCTCACCACCACCAAACTCGTGACCGAGGCCATCAGCAAACTTGACCAGAAGATAACTGCAGCCAGACAGAGCATCTCCAACTATGCCGACGTCAAGTCGGTGCTCGAGGCAGCCAACAACCTGACGGCATCGGGCAAGGCCGCATACGCCGCCAGCTCCATCATCTCGGAACTGCAAAGTGGCTACGACGCTCGCACGCTGACCGAACTGACCGCCGAGCAGAAGGCCGCCGCCCAGGAGGCCTTGGCCGCCGCTGTGAAGGAGCAGACCGAAGTTGGTGCCGACTACACGCTGGCAGCACCCGCCGACTGGGTTGGCCAGACAGGCACGTTCTGGAGAGGTCCGCGCGCTGAGCGCTATAACCCACAGAATGGGCAGGATGCCTCTTCGACCGTCTATGATGGCGATGTGATGACACAGACACTGACTGGAATGCCCCAGGGTGCCTACGAGGTGGTGCTCGAGGCAGCCGGCTCGTTCACTTCGGGACGTGGATTCACATTGAAGTCAGGAGATGATCTTGCAGTTGTCTTCGCCAATACCGATGAAACAAACCTTCCAATTGCCGACCGCACCGACAATGAGTCGGATTATGGACCATATACTGTCATCGGTAAGGTAGGTAGCGACGGTGTACTGAAATATGGTATCAAGAAACTTGACCAAGAAGGTGGCAACTGGTTTGTTGTCAAACTGATGTCCATCAAGAAAGTTGAGTATGTTCCTGTAACGAGCATTACTGCCGCCGATGTGGAGGTGGAAGAACTGAAGACAGTCAGCATCGGAGCTACTGTGAATCCTTCTAATGCCACGCTGCCAAAAATCACTTATACTTCGGGCGACGAGTCCATCGCCACTGTTGACAAGGACGGCGTTGTGACAGGTGTTGCAATCGGTAATACTACCATCACGCTGACAGCCGACGAGGTGACAAAGGTCATCAATGTGACTGTCAAGGCTCCCGCCGTCCTGCCCGAGAGTATCGCACTCGACCCGGAAAGTATCGAACTCAAGTTAGACAAGACCACTTCTGCCACTATCACCGCTACAGTTTCTCCAGCAGAGGCCAACCAGGAAGTGACCTTCGCATCGAGCGATGAGAGTGTGGTCACCGTTGACCAGGAGGGTAATGTCACCGCCACAGGTATCGGCTCCGCCACCATCACCGTGACCAGCAGTATCAAGGCCGACGTGTCAGCCACTGTTCCCGTCACCGTTTCCGCAGCCTCGGCACCCGATGTTTATACGAATTATGAACTTTTGGATAATACCGACTATTGGTTCTACAATGCCGCCACTGGCTTGTATCTGGGTGGAGGCAATGATTGGGGAACCCGCGCCTCGCTCATCGAGCATGGTATTCCGTTCAATGTCGTAAAGACAGGCGAAAATCTCTACACCCTCGACAGTCACACCGACAATGGTGATGGCAGTCATTATCTCTCTGGCGTTGGCTATATCGACCAACCAGTTGCCAATCTGACCATCATCAAGAATGCCAATGGTACTTATAGTATCGGTGTCACTACGACAACCGAAGATGCAACAAATGGCCAGACTTCCAGTTCTACAGCATTCCTAAAAGCCAAACTCGCCGACCCACGGTTGGATTTCGTTGGTACCGATGCCAATGACCCGTTTGCACAGTGGTATGCTATCTCCATTGATGACCATGTAAATATGTTGGGCAGAGGTACTTCCACCGATGCCACTTGCTTCATCAAGGACTTCAATTTCAGCCGCAACAATACGATGTACTCAGAGTGGGAATGGACCTTCGCCGACCCAGAGAACCTGAACCACAACAACGATGGTGAGAACGACAACCTCTGTGTGGAATCCTACCATGCCGCCTTCAATCAGACACAGGTGGTAAGCTTGCCCAACGGTACCTACAAACTCACCGCACAAGGCTTCTACCGCAATGACGGAGGCACCAATCCTCCCGTGTTCTTCGCCAACGACGAAGAACTGGCCTTCTCGGAGAAAACAGGTTCGGAGAACAGCATGGCTGCAGCCTCCAGATCCTTCTCTAGCGGCCTTTACAAATCCAAGCCGATAGAAGTCACCGTCACCGACCACACACTCAAGATTGGCGCCAAGTGCGAAGACACTAATTTCTGGTGTATCTGGGACAACTTCGAGTTGGAACTCGTTTCATTCAGTGAAGATCAAGCAGTTAAGGCTACTATAGGACAGGCTGGATATTCCACATTGTATTATGGCAAACTCAATTTGACAATCGATAATAGTGTGACAAATGTCATTCCTTATGCTGTTTCTTTGGATGGAAATGTGGCTAACCTGACAGAACTGCCTTCTTATGAAAATGCCGATGATATCTGGTATGATATTCCTGCTGGTACGGGTGTGGTGCTCAAAGGTGATCCAGGAGACTATCCTCTGTATGTGCCCACTTATCAACAATATCCCGATGAATTTGCTGTCAAGAACAATATTCTTGAAGGAACCGATGAAGAGACTACATTTGCAGAGGAAGGTTACAAGTATTTCGTACTCTCCACAGACAAGGAGGGCAATGTTGGATTCTTCTATCCGACAAAGGGTGGCAACAGCCTTACCAATGCCCCACACAAGGCTTACTTCAAGTTGGCTAATTCTTCTGCTTCTGCCTTCTACATCAACTTCAATGGGCAGAATGGTATCAGCAACACCACTGTCTCCAACATGGACAACAACGAGATTTACACCATCTCTGGCGTGCGCGTCAATGGCCAACTCCAGAAGGGCGTGTATATTGTGAATGGAAAGAAAGTGGTCATCAAATAACTAAAAAAGGAGAATTATAATATGAAAAAGTATAATCAACCTATTACGAAACTGCTTGTTAAGAGTTTCAATTTGATGCAGACTTTGCCCGTAATCCATAGTGAAGGAACAGGACAGTTGGGCAATGAGGGCGTCTTTGAAGAGAATGTAGAAATACCCTCTGTTTCCAGAAAATCTGTGTGGGACGACTAAGACCACAGACTAATTATGCAACAAGGCGGCTCCTTTCGGGGCCGCCTTTGTTGATGGCTGAACCCCACATGCCCGCAATGATGAAAGGAAAAGCTCAAAATTCTTTTGGCTTTTCGCTCGTTTATTCGTAACTTTGCCACACTGCAGAGAGGCAGTGCTGATTCGGCAGCAAAGAACATTATATTATCAATATTAATCACTCTAAAAACCAAAACGATGAAAAAACTGATATTATTGGCATTATGCCTGACATCTTGGTCGGGCATCTGGGCACAAAGCACCATCCAACTGCCCCAACCCGAAATCGGCAAACTCAGTATGCCGGTAGGTGAGGCACTGAAAGCACGCCGGTCTTACCGTGAGTATAACAAGGACAAGGCTGTCGACCTGCAGACCCTTTCCACCATTCTATGGGCTGCATGTGGCATAAGCGACCCCGCTTCAGGGAAGATTACCGCTCCCTCGGCAGTGAACATGCAAGACATCAAAGTGTATGTATGCTCACAGCAGGGCGTATGTCTCTTCGACCCCAAGGCAAACGCCCTCATCCCCGTGTCGGAGAAAGACTTGCGTGATGCACTTGCCACATCGCAGCAGTTTGTGAAAGACGCCCCCTTCACCTTGCTATTGGTGAGCGACCAAAGTGCAAGAGGCAGGAAGAATGAGCGCTATGGCGATATGGACGCAGGATATGTGTCGCAAAACATCTACTTGGCTTGCACGGCACTAGGAATGCGCACAGTGGCAAGAGCCATGATGAACCAGGAGCTTTTGCGTCAGGAACTCAACCTCCCAGAGGGGGTGGCCATCGAATTGAACCATCCCATAGGATATTAGAATTTCAGGATGTGCTCAGTCACATCCTTTTTTATTGGAAATCAGCACTAGTATTCCTAGAAACCCTAGTATTCCTTGGAGCTCTAGTATTCCTAGTATTTCTAGTATTCCTAGTATTCCTAGAAGCTCTGAATGGCGTCCGATAAATGGCAATGACGTAAAGATATAGTTAAAAAAAATGTAATCTGTTGCCGAAAATATTTTTTTTCATTACATTTGTAGTCTGAAATCATAAATACCATACACAAACAACAAGAAACCAATAATCAGATAAGTATGATAGACGTAAAAGCCACACTCAGTGAAAGTGAGGAGAGAATGGAGATGGCCGCCATGTTCTTGGAGGACGCACTGGCCAAAATACGAGCCGGAAGGGCCAATGTGGCCATCGTGAGCGGTGTGAGAGTAGATTCCTGGGGCAGCATGGTGCCACTCAACCAAGTGGCCAACGTGTCGACCCCTGATGCACGCACCATTGCCATCCGCCCCTGGGACAAGAAGATGATTCGCCCGATTGAGAAAGCCATCATGGACTCGGATGTCGGTATCACCCCCGAGAACAATGGTGAAATCATCCGCCTTGCCATTCCGCAGCCAACAGAGGAGAGACGCCGCGAACTCACCAAGCAGTGCAACAAAATAGCCGAGAAAGCCAAGGTGGAAGTGAGAAACGTGCGCGCCGACATCAAGGACCGGCTCAAGAAAGCCATCAAGGACGGACTCTCAGAGGACAACGAGAAAGATGCCGAACTCGACCTGCAGAAACTGCACGACAAGTTTATCAAGAAAATCGACGAAATCCTTGCTGCCAAGAACAAGGAAATCATGACCGTGTAAGCGTCGCGTGAAAGGACTTGTCATCAGAAACACTGGCAGTTGGTATACCGTGCTCACCGACGACGGGCAGACCGTTGAGAGCAAAATCAAAGGCAATTTCCGACTGAGAGACATTCGCAGCACGAATCCGGTGGCTGTGGGCGACCATGTGAGCATCGTCCGCAACCAGGAGGGTACGGCGTTCATCAACGAGATTGATGACCGCCGTAACTATATTGTGCGCAAGTCGCCCAATCTTTCCAAGCAGAGCCACATCATCGCTGCCAACGTGGACCAGGCACTGCTCATCGTCACCGTCAACTATCCCGAGACTTCCACCACGTTCATCGACCGCTTCCTGGCGTCGGCCGAGGCCTACAGGATTCCTGTCGTATTGGTGTTCAACAAGACCGACCTTCTGGATGAGCAGGAACTGCATATCCAGGAGATGATGGTGACCCTCTACGAGCAAATCGGATACACCTGTGTGCAGGTATCGGCTGTCACCGGTCAGGGCATCGACCAGCTGAAGTCACTCCTCAAGGATAAAATCTCACTGTTCAGCGGCAACAGCGGTGTGGGAAAATCCACGTTGCTCAACCTGCTGATTCCGGGGCTCAAACTGCGCACGGCGCAAATCTCCGAGGCTCACAACACTGGTATGCACACCACCACATTCAGCGAAATGTTGCGGATGCCCGACGGTGGCTGGGCCATCGACACACCCGGAGTGAAAGGTTTTGGCGCCTACGATATGGAGCCGGAGGAAATCTGCGGTTATTTCAAGGAAATCTTCCACTTCTCCCACGACTGTCGTTTCCGCAACTGCACCCACACCCATGAGCCCGGATGCGCAGTGCTCAAGGCCGTGGAGGAGCATCTAATTGCACAGAGCCGCTACAATTCCTACGTGAGCATGCTCTCCGACAAAGACGAGGCCAAATACAGGCCCGCTTACTGATATGATTCATCACCAACAACATGAAATTCAAAACAAAACAGACATGAGACTATTTCTCACCACCATTCTTACGGCTGCGGCAATGGCAGCATCTGCACAGACAATCGTGCATCCCCTGGTGGGCGCAAAAAGCACACCCGAGGATGCTTCTGTCACCGTTACGCTGGTCACCAAGCACGTCAATTTTCCAGGTGCGGCCAAGGAGTATAGAGACGAATTTATCAACTCGCCCAAGTCGGCCAACATCCATCCCGACGGCACCAAGTATTACGTCAACTCGCTCGAAGGATGTGCCACGGTGGTTTATGACATGAAAACCCACAAGCGGCTCAAGGTCATCCACTACAACTTCAAGGATGGCAAGGACGATGCCCTCTGGAGCAAGCCCAGTGACTTTTATCCTTTCACCCATTACACGAAAAACCTGAACACGTTTCAGGGCAAGCCAGTAGAGAGCACATTCTCGCACGGCGGACGCTATCTCTGGATACCTTTCTATCGCCGCACCTACGACCTCAATGCCCAGGACCCCTCGGCCATTGCCGTGGTGGACACACGCACCGACGAGATTGTAAAACTCATGGAGACAGGCCCCCTGCCCAAGATGGTGGCCTGCTCGCACGACGGCAGGCATGTGGCCATCACCCACTGGGGCAACAATACCGTGGGACTGGTCAATGTGGCAAGTCTCGACCCCGACAAGTGGTATCATGAGAAACTGTTGGTGGTGGATTATGTGTTGCCGCTGAACTACAGCCTCACGCAGTCTGTCGACCGTGACAACAACAGTGGTTACTGTCTGCGTGGTACCGTCTTCACTCCCGACGACCGCTACCTGCTGGTGGGATGTATGGGTGGAAACGGAGGCATTGCCGTCATCGACATGCAGACACAGGAGTATCTCGGCAGGGTGCTGGGAATGATGGCCAACGTGCGGCACCTCGTCATACGCGACGGTTATCTGTATCTGAGCATCAACAAGGCCGGTTACGTGCAGCGCATCAAACTCGACAAGTTCATGGATGCCGCCCACCATATCTCAGGCAAGACAACAACGCTGCAAGGCTGGGAAAGTTGCCAGGTGGGAGCCGGAGCCCGTACGATAGAAATCTCTCCCAGCGGCAAATACGTGTTTGCCGCATGCAACTTGGCCAGTAAACTCTATGTGGTGGATACCCGGACGATGAAGACCGTCTGTGACATCGGCGTGGACTCTTATCCCGTGGGTCTGGACATCTCGAACGATGGAAAATATGTTATCGTCACCTCGCAGGGACGAAGTGGCGGTGGTGGCAACGCCGTGAATATCTATGAGGTGAACTACGACGAGCCGGAGCCGGTGCTGAAGAACACCGATGGAGCCGCCGTACTCAACGAGTTGGAGTCGCCCGATTCCACACAACAAGCAAAAGTATTGCCTGGGGCTGAAGAAAGCACCCCAGGCAATACTGGTTATTATATCGCTGGCGGAGCCGCCGCCATTCTTGCGCTCGCTTTTTTTATCAGGAAGCGTAACAAGTAAAAACGCTCACTTTGCTTTATTTGATAGTCACTTTGTAAATGGTGTTGCCTCGTGAGCCTATCACCACTGAGTTGCCCACGGCTACAGGCGACGACTCAAAATTCATTCCCACTTGTTCTTTCGCCAAAACCTCACCTGTGGCACCGCGAATCACATACATCTTGCCTCCGCAGTCGCATTGCAGGATGAACATCTCGTCGCGCTCGTTGAGGAATGCCACCGGCGACGCCCATGCATAGCGGTCGAGTTGGAACATATACCGTTCTTCGCCTGTGGCGGTGTCAAGGGCGTAGAACTGTCCGGAGGCGATGCCTTTGCCATCGGCGCCATTGCGCGAGAAACTCGCAAAGATAAGTCCCTTGCAGTCGCCTGAACCCAGCAACGGGGTGCAGTAGAGACCACCATCCGAGACGCTGCTGCCATGATGGAAACGGCCACATGGAATCACCTTTTCCCACACTTTCTCACCATTGAGGCCATTGATTTTCACAAAATGCGTTGAGCCTCCGTTATCGCCTTGCTTGTCCACCTCGCAGCCAGTGTAGATGTAGGGTGTCCCATTCTCTTCCTGGCAGACGATGCTGGCGTCGGTGTCATCGTGGTTGTTGTAATGCCACACGGGTCTCATCGTGTTGAGATTGATGCAGATAATGTTGCCGTTGTTGTCGCCGAAATATCCATAATTCTCATACACGCACAGACTGTTTTCGGTGCCTGGTGCTACACCGTTGACAGTGTAGCGCAGTACGCTCACCTCTGTCAGATGGCCTTTCGTGCGGCTATACTTGTAGATGCTGCCATTCTCGCCAGGCCAGAAGAGGTAGCCACCCACGATGACGGGAGAGGAGTCGTAGGCTCCCCAGTTGCGACGGGCTTTGGGGTCGATACCGCGCAACTGTGTCTCCTGATGCTTGTCGAGGTCGAACACCATGCAGCCAAAGGGTTGCTCGCAGGGGACACCCTGTCCGACGTAGAGGTTGTTGTAGACAGGGTCGTAACTCATGGTGCCCTTGATGGGGTTGTGGGTGTAGAGTGGTGCGCGGGTGGTGTCGCCGGTTTCGAAATTGAGGAAATAGATGTAACTGGAGAGAGAACCCACCACAATCTCGTTGGTCTTTTTCAGGTACAGGGGCTGCCCCGTCCATCCGGAGCCGCCTCCCCACTGTGTGTCGTGCCAACTGCGCTTGTAGTCCTCGGCAGTGCGGAATGTCCAGGTCACTTCAATACTGGAGGGCGTGCCCTTGACGCGACCTCCGAATGTGGCATCACGCCGTGGGGTTTTACGGAAAGTCAGCACGTCGTCGCCGTCGTAGAAGTTATCGGGGGCACCGAGTGTATGGTCGAGCGAATCGGCAGAGTCGATATGGTAAACAATGGCGGAAGCGGAGGCGTATGCCGTGTCGGGAAGAAACCTGATGGCGGTAGGCACGGTGTCTTTCTTGTCGCTTTCTGTGGGCTTTGTCTTGTTGCCACAGCCTGTTGTCATCGACAATAGCAGTATCGACAGGACCAATATGATACAATTTTTGTTCATGTTTTGGGCTATTTGATGGTGATGGTGTATTCGCTCATGAACGATGCTCCGGGCTGCAGATGGTTCATCAGGTATTTGTCGCGGAAATCACCTTTGTAGTCCACAAAATCGTGAATGCCATACCATGGCTCGATGCAGACGAAACTGGCGTTCTTGCCGTATGGACTCCAAAGTCCCACGGCTGGCGACTTGAAATCTACTGTCACCACGGGCTGGAGGTCTTTGTCGAGCAAACTCACCTGGTGCAACTGGCAGCGGTCGATAATCACGGCGTCTTCCTTGAAACTCTCTTCTGTGAACTTCCAGAGGCCATCGGCGCTGCCCACAGGGTAGCGCTCGGGGCGGATGCAGCCACCCACATTGCCGTAGACGCGCTCCACCTGGCCTTTGTTGTCGAAACGCATGGTGCCGGCAAGGGGTGCTCCCTCTTCCATGTCGGGAATGTTGAAGGCCGGATGACCACCTACCTGGAAGTGGATTTCCTGACGGTCGATGTTGTGCACATGCCAGATGACGTGGATGCGGTTCTTCACCAGTTTATAGGTGACGGAGAGAATGAAGTGATAGGGATAGCATTTGAGTGTCTGTTCCGAACTTTCCAGCACGTAGGTTACGCGGGTGTCGCTATGCTTGATGAGTTTAAATTCCATGTCTCGGGCAAATCCATGGCGCTCCATAGCGTATTCATGGTTGGCGATACGGTATTTCCCTTCCCACAGACCGCAGACAATGGGGAAGAGGATGGGGGAGTGGCGTGGCCAGATGTCTTTGTCGGCCTGCCAGAGATACTCGTGGTTGTTGCTGTCCTTGATGCTTTGCAGTTCGGCGCCGAGCGAGGAAACCTCAACGCAGAGTTGGTCGTTTTTCAGTAGTTCCATAGTGTGATGTTTTTGTGGTGCAAAAAATGTATTATAGTCTGCAAAATTATCGATTTTTTCGCACTAATGCAAAAGATTTCAATCATTTATGCCCGTCCATCTTTGACGGCACCTAATTTTTCTTTAATTTTGCACTACAATGTGTGCCATTCACCATCCTCTCACCTCTCACCCCTCACCCCTTACCCCTTACCCCTCACCTCCCACCCATGCCCTCTATCCTACGTCTCCACCCATTGTTGCGCATCGCCGTCTCACTGGCGATAGGCATCTTCGTGGCCTATGAGACACGGGGCACGATGCCCGAATGGGCGTGGCTCTTGGCGACCGCTGTCGCTGTGGCGGCAACGATGCTGACATCCCGGTGGCCTATGGCGCAGAGTGCCGCCATCATGCTGGCGTCGCTGATGGCAGGTGGCTTTCTGATGACACACCAGTTGGCTTCGCTCAAAGTGGAATTGCCACAGCAGGCAGTCACTTATCGGGCAGTAGTGGCCAGCCGTCCCCAGGAGAGGGGAAAAGTGATGCGGATGGATTTGTGGCTGGTAGACGATGAGGCACTACCGCAGCGGGTGAAGGCATCTGTCATGGTGGACAGTCTGAGACCAGAGGCACGGCGACTGATGATAGGCGACGGTATCGTGGCCACTTCCCGACTTGAAGAGCCATCCAACTACTATGACTCCAATTTCGACTATCCACTTTATCTGCGCTGTCATGGATTCACCGCCACCACCCTGGTCTATCCCGACGAATGGGAGAGGGCGGTGGTGGATTTGACCCCGCTTTCACGTACGGACCGTGGCGTGCTCGCAGCGATGAAATTCCGGCAGCAAACCATGGAGAAGTATCTTGCGGAGATTGACGGTGACGAGGAGATGGCTGTGGCTGTGGCCATGACGATGGGCGACAAGACAAGGCTGACCAACGAACTGCGCGATGTCTATTCCATTTCAGGAGCCTCGCATGTGCTGGCATTGTCGGGACTGCATTTGGGCGTCATTTATATGCTGTTGTCGCTGATGGTGGGAAGCCGCCGGCTGGGTGCGCTTCGTGAGGTGCTCATTATACTCGGTATTTGGTCGTATGCCGTGGTCACAGGGCTTTCGCCGTCTGTGGTCAGGGCGGCTCTGATGATTTCCATCTATGCGCTGGTGTCCATTCTCAGGCGCAACCGGATGTCGCTCAATGCACTGGCATTTGCAGCCATTGTCATGCTGGTGGCCAATCCGCTTTGCCTCTACGATGTGGGGTTCCAGATGTCGGTGATGGCGGTCTTTGCCATATTGCTGTTCTATCAACCTATTTATAGACTGGTGAGCACAGAGTTCCTGCTCTCGCATCGCATTCTGGCCTGGGGGTGGGCCATGGTGGTGGTGTCGTGCTGCGCCCAACTGGGTGTCGCACCGCTCACAGCCTATTATTTCGGGCGGTTCTCTGTCTATTTCCTGCTCACCAATTTCATTGTCATACCACTGGCCACTTGCATCATCTATCTCGCGGTGGTAATGATAGTGGCGTCGGTCTATGCGCCGGCCATGCAGGTGGTGGCTCAAGTCCTCCGCTTTGCAGTAGGCTTGCAAAACTCACTTGTGGAATGGGTATCCTCGTTGCCGGGAGCCAGCATCGAGGGTGTCAATATCAATCGGCTTCAACTGCTCCTCATATATGTTTTCATGGCGGCTGTCATTGTGATTGTCCATCGCCTGGGCATTCTAAAAGGGATAACAAGAAGGAGGAAATAGGGAATCACGGACTTTCAAATAGTCGCAAGCGACAGAACGAATTACACGAATATCCTACCACAAGGCAAATCCCTCTCACAGCAAAATGGCGCAGTCCAAACCCCGAAGGGGTGGCGGACCACAGGCAGGTGGCGGGGCGAAGCGGAACCCCTGTTTTCAGTGTGGAGTTTGAAGTTTGGAGTTGCTCAACCCCGAAATGGGTGACAGACGTTCGCCAAATATGCTCTGTCACCCTTTCAGGGTTTGGGACTTGTTGCGTTGCCAAAAGTGCAGGGGTTCCGTGCTGCGCACTCCACCGCCTGCCTATGGTCTGGTCAGCCTTTCAGGCTTTAAGGAAGAATCACCTCGTCTAATTCCGCGCGAGAAATGATTTTGGGTGAGGGGGTGTGGTTAAAAATTAATACCCACATTCATAAAGAATGCTCCATTGTGGGTGTCGTTGAAATCATCGTCGCCGATGTTGCTCAGTCCGAAGTCGTAGCCAAGTTCTGCATACAACATCTCGTAGGCAAGTCCACAACCGACACGTATACCGCCATCGAAGCGCTTGAAATTGTGATCGCTGAAACTGCTGTAAGCCGCCCGCTGTCCGTAATCCTTAATCTTGCCACCTACACCACAGGCCATGTATCCGCCAACAAAGGGTTCTACCGCTGTGGCGGGTGCCACTTGGGCAGAGTATTTCAGCACCATGGGAACTTCGATGTAATTGAGGTCGAAGGTGAATTTCTGACCATGATCTTCACCTTTTCCTCCTTTTTCGCTGTAGAGCAGTCCGGTCTCGAAGAACAATGGTGCCCGTGGTGCCATTTGGATGCCCACTACTGCCCCTACGTTAAGACCACTCTGCGTGTTTCCACCATCAAGATAGGGAGAGTCGGAACTCACATGTGCGGCTGATAGGCCAAAGCGCAAGCCACCATACATATTGGGTAGATAATTGCTACGGAAGGAGGAACTATGGCGAGAGGATGAGTAGGAATGTCTGCCACGGCCAAACTGTGCGGAGGCGGGCATCACCGACAATATACTGAATATTGCCACCAGTAAAAATAATTGCTTTTTCATATCCGTATATTTTTAGAATGGTTTGTCGTTATATGTTCACGATGCAAAGATACACCAGGATTCCTATCCCCAACAGGATTAATCCCTAAAACACAAAGGGGAAAACCCTATTGCTCTTTATTCTGCAGCAAAAAACAACGGTTCGTTTGGCAGATTGAAAAAGAAAACATATATTTGTAACTTGAAAAGGAGAATAATGGAAAGATGAAAGAAAATATCAGTGACAAGAAGATTGCTGTACTGTTATCGGGCGGTGTAGACAGTTCGGTGGTGGTGTATGAGTTGGCACGTCAGGGCCTGCACCCCGACTGTTTCTATATCAAAATTGGTCCCGACGAGGATGAGGAATGGGACTGCACCTCGGAGGAGGACTTGGAGATGGCCACGGCTGTGGCAGCCAAATACGGTTGCCGTCTGCAGGTGGTGGATTGTCATCGTGAGTACTGGGACCAAGTGACACGCTACACCATCGAGAAGGTACGCGCGGGATTCACCCCCAATCCCGACGTGATGTGCAACCGTCTGATTAAATTTGGGGCCTTCGATGCCAAGGCCGGGCACGAGTACGACCTCATAGCCACCGGCCATTATGCCCAGACCGAAATCATCGATGGAAAGAAATGGCTCACCACCAGTCCCGACCCTGTGAAGGACCAGACTGATTTCCTGGCACAGATTTACGACTGGCAGTTGCGCAAGGCACTTTTTCCTATCGGCCATTACATGAAGGATGAAGTGAGGCATATAGCAGAGCGTGAGCATCTCGTCAATGCGCGGCGAAAGGACTCGCAGGGCATTTGCTTTCTGGGAAAAATCAATTATTCAGAGTATATACGCCGTTTTCTGGGAGAGAATCCCGGCGATGTGCTGGAACTGGAGACCGGCAAACTCATTGGCCGCCACCGCGGACTGTGGTTTCACACCATCGGCCAGCGCCATGGTCTCGGATTTGGTGGAGGCCCCTGGTTTGTGGTGCGCAAGGACATTGCCGCCAACACACTTTATGTGAGCAAGGGCTATGAGCCCGCCACGGCTTACAAAGACACCTTCAAAATACAAGATTTCCACTTCCTCACCGAGAAAGTGGAAATGCGGGATGTCTGTTTCAAAATACGCCACACACCAGAGTTTCATCGGGCCAAGGTGGAGCAGACCGACAACGGCCAGTATGTGGTGCGCTCGGAGGCCGCTGTGCAAGGTGTCGCACCAGGGCAGTTCTGCGTCATTTACGACAATGAGCACCACCGCTGTTTCGGCTCGGCCGAGATTGCCTGGTGATTATTCTGTGCTGATGTTGGCGATTTCAATCGTGGGGTGCGCTTCCATGTAAGTGGCGGCATTACCTTTTTCTATATCAGTGTCGAGCGGTCGCAGATGTGTGCGCTTGGCACTGGTCTTCTTTGTGTAGTATTCCATGCTCACATCGGCCAGAAGTTTGATTTTCTCGTCTTTCTTGCCGCTGAACACAGGTACCCGTTCGCGTGCCTTGGCCACCACACGAAGGCTGAAGTCGATGGGGCGTGTGCCGTCCTGCTTTTCCTTGTATTGCCAGTAGATGGCATCCATGCGGGCTTGTTCCTTGTCGCCGCTGAGTTTCTTGTATTCCACCTCTACGGTGTACATCGAGAGGAACTCGTCGCTGAGAGTCACCTCGTAGTTGATGTTGGTGTATTCGGGGCGCTCCATCACGCCGTCATCGTCGTCACCGCAGGAAGTGAGCAGGGCAGCGGCAATCAGGCACAGCAGGCAGGGGATGTAATGCAGTTTTCTCATTTCATTGCTTTTTGTTGTACTCGCAGAACTCGGTCTGCCACAGACGAAGGAACTGGTGCATGTCGTGTAGAACGAGATTGGCACCCTCACGGCTGAGAATATTGTCGTCTAATGGTCCTGTGTTGACTGCTACGGTGAAAATCTGAGCAGCCACGCCAGCCCGCACACCAAGAGGAGCATTTTCCACGACAATAGCCTCCCAGGGCTGGACGCCGCATTTCCGCAGTCCCATCAGGTAGGGGTCGGGCAGGGGCTTTCCCCGCTTCACGTCATAACTGGTGACAATATGCGACGGTAGGATGAGCCCATCGAATTCAGTGGTCAGTTTGCCAATCAAAGTGCGCTGTCCGCTGCCTGTCACCACCCCGATAGTGATGCCCGTGTCGTGCATGGCATGCATCAGGTCGATTATGCCAGGCATTTGCCGGGCACCGCCCAGTTCCATGAAGATGGCCGATTTCACGTCGTACATCATCTGGGCTTCTTCCTCAGACAGTTCTTTGCCTTGTTGCTCTCGTGCGAGCAATTGGATGGTTTCAACACCGCGCATGCCCTCATATTGATAGGCGCCCATCGGTGGCATGGTGATGCCAAACCGCTTCATCGACTCACGCCAGGCAATGGCGTGATGGGGCATGGAGTCGTAGAGCACACCATCCATGTCGAAGAGCACGGCTTTGGGAGTGAATTTCCCAAAGCCGTGTCTCTCAAGATATTTCTGTATTGCTTGTTCCAACATTATTGTGCCAGTCGTTCTTTGATAGCCTTGCTGTCGGCCTCGTAGCCGGGTTTGTCGAGCAGGGCAAACATGTTGCGCTTGTATGCCTCGACGCCAGGCTGGTTGAATGGGTTCACGCCCAGCACATTGCCGCTGATGCCACAGGCGATTTCAAAGAAATAGATGAGTTGTCCGATGTAATACTCGTCGAGTTTGGGTATGGCGATGCGGATATTGGGTACGCCACCGTCGACGTGTGCCAGACGTGTGCCCAACTCGGCCATTTTGTTCACTTCGTCGACGCGCTTGCCGGCCAGGAAGTTCAGACCGTCGAGGTTCTCCTCATCGTCGGGGAAGAGCAGACACTTGTTGGGCTGCTCCACGCTAATGACGGTTTCGAAGATGGTGCGCTCGCCTTCCTGAATCCACTGGCCCATAGAGTGAAGGTCGGTGGTGAAGTCGCAGGAGGCGGGGAAGATACCCTTGTTTTCCTTGCCTTCGCTCTCTCCGTAGAGTTGTTTCCACCATTCACTGATGAAATGGAGCTTGGGCTGGTAGTTCACCATGATTTCAATCTTCTTGCCAGCCTGGTTGTAGAGTCCGTTGCGCACGGCGGCATACACGGCGGCGGGGTTCTCGTCGAACGGAGTGTCGATGCCACAGACTTTCTCCATCTCTGCAGCGCCAGCCACAAGGGCCTTGATGTCGAAACCGGCACAGGCGATAGGCAACAGACCCACGGGAGTGAGCACTGAGAAGCGGCCACCCACATTGTCGGGGATGATGAAACTCTTGTAGCCTTCCTTGTCGGCGCAGGTGCGGGCAGCACCACGCTTGGCGTCGGTCACGGCCACGATTACCTTGCGGGCTTCTTCCTTGCCGCGCTGAGCCTCGCACTGTTTCTTGAGCAGACGGAAGGTGAGGGCAGTCTCAGTGGTGGTTCCCGATTTGGAGATGTTGATAACACCGAATTTCTTGTCGCTGAGGTACTCGGTGAGTTCCGAGAGATAGTCTTCGCCGATATTGTTGCCAGCGAAGAGAATGGAGGGATTCTTCCCGTCTTTGACAAGCCATGCGAAAGAGTTGCCCAAAGCCTCGATGACGGCACGGGCACCCAGGTAACTGCCGCCAATACCAGCCACAACAATGGCCTCGCAGTTGGCGCGCAGCACGTCGGCTGTAGCCTGTATCTCGTCGAGGAATTCAGGGGTGATGGATGATGGCAAGTGGAGCCAGCCTAAAAAGTCGTTGCCGGGGCAAGTACCGTTTTCCAATGCCTCTTGTGCGGCCCTCACAGCGGGCTCATAGGCTTTCACTGCGCCCTCGTTGAGAAACTGGGCAGCTTTCGTGATGTCTAAATTGATGTTCTTCATTGTTTTTGTATTTATTGGGAATATTATCTGAAACTGTCGGTAAGTAATTTGATTTCTATCTGTGGTGAGATGCGCTCGTAAAGGATGTTGTAGACAGCGTCGAGTATGGGCATGTTGACATGGGTGTGACGATTGATTTCTTTCATGCACTTCGTGCCAAAATATCCCTCGGCAATCATCTCCATCTCTATCTGGGCGCTCTTCACACTGTATCCTTTGCCAATCATCGTGCCGAAAACACGGTTGCGTGAGAAATTGGAGTAGCCAGTGACAAGCAGGTCGCCCAGATAAACGGAATCATAGACATTCCGGTCGATGGGACTGATGACCTTGAGGAAACGCGACATTTCCTGAACGGCATTCGACATGAGCACGGCCTGGAAATTGTCGCCGTATTTCAGTCCGCTGCAGATACCGGCGGCAATGGCATAGACGTTTTTCAGGACCGACGAGTATTCGATGCCCGTCACGTCGCTGCTCGTCTTTGTCTTGATGTAATTGCTTGACAACACCTCGGTGAAAGCGCGTGCCTTGTTGACGTCGCTGCAGGCCACCGTCAGGTATGAAAGGCGCTCGAGGGCAACTTCCTCGGCATGCGACGGTCCGCCGATGCATGCCAGATTGTCGTAAGGCACGTCGTAAACATGGTGGAAATACTCGGAGCAGACCAGGTTCTCGTCGGGCACGATACCTTTGATGGCGGTGACAATGAATTTGTCGCGGATGCGGGTCTTCAGTTTCTTGAGATGGTTTTTCAGATAGGGCGACGGGGTGACGAACACCAATGTGTCGTATTGCTCGACAATTTTGTTGATGTCGCTGGAGAAGAAAATTTCCTTGGTGTCGAAATGAACACTGGCCAGATAGGCGGGATTGTGCCCCAGACGGATAAAGTCCTCGATGCGGTCGTCGCGGCGCATATACCAACCTATGTGATGGGTGTGACCCACCACAATCTTGGCTATGGCTGTTGCCCAACTGCCGCCACCAATAATCGCTATCTTCCCACAGTCAAACATAACTGTCTATTGCATAAACAGATAAACAGGACGCTCGTCTTTTCTCATCAGCAGGACTGTTCTGCCGCCTTGTCTATCCATCCTTGAACATCTGCCACGGATGGCTTGGTATACTCCAACTTGTATTTCTTCACCACTTCGCCGATTTTCTGCTGTAGTGCCTGGGCTTTCACTTCCTTGATGTCGGAAATCAGATAGTAGCCGCACTTGTTGAGCACAGGTACCCATTCGCCGGGAACACCGAGAGCGGCCCATTCCTCAGCACTGCTGCGAGGGGCTTTCTTCTCAGGGCGCATCTGCGGGAAGAACAATACCTCCTGAATGTAGGTCTTGCCTGTCATCAGCATCACCAGGCGGTCGATGCCAATGCCGATGCCACTTGTGGGCGGCATACCATATTGCAAGGCGCGAAGGAAATCCTGGTCGATAATCATGGCCTCATCATCGCCTTTGTCTGCCAGGCGCATCTGCTCCTTGAAACGCTCTTCCTGGTCTATCGGGTCGTTGAGCTCGCTGTAGGCATTGGCCAGTTCCTTGCCATTTACCATCAACTCGAAACGCTCTGTCAGACCGGGCTTCGAGCGATGCATCTTGGTGAGGGGTGACATCTCCACCGGATAGTCGGTGATGAAAGTGGGTTGTATGAACGAACCCTCACAGGTCTCGCCAAATATCTCGTCAATCAGTTTGCCCTTGCCCATGGTCTCGTCAACCTCGATGCCCAGTTTCTTGGCTATCTGGCGTATCTCGTCCTCGTCCAGGCCGTTCAGGTCATATCCGGTCTTCTCCTTGATGGCGTCGAGAATGGGCAAACGGCGATAAGGCGCCTTGAAACTGACTATGTTGCCATCAATCTCACGCTCTGTGCTGCCGTTGACTGCCATACAGATGGTCTCAAGAAGATGTTCTGTGAACGACATCATCCAGTTGTAGTCCTTGTATTGCACATAGAGTTCCATGCAGGTGAATTCGGGGTTGTGGTTGCGGTCCATACCCTCATTGCGGAAATTCTTGCCAATTTCGTAAACACCCTCAAAACCGCCTACAATCAGGCGTTTCAGATAGAGTTCGGTGGCAATTCGCATATACATGTCCTGGTCCAGGGCATTGAAATGGGTGATGAATGGGCGGGCTGAGGCTCCACCGGCGATTGACTGCAGGGTGGGTGTCTCCACCTCGGTATAGCCTGCCTCGTCGAGCACGCGCCGCATCGTACGGATGACGGTGGCTCGCTGAAGGAACGTGTCGCGTACACCATCGTTCACCACCAAGTCGACATAACGCTGACGGTAGCGCAACTCAGGGTCTTCAAACTTGTCGTAGGCGACGCCATCCTTGTATTTCACGATGGGGAGTGGTTTCAGACTTTTCGCCAGTAGTGTGAGACTCTTGGCATGGACGCTGATTTCGCCCGTCTGAGTGCGGAACACGAATCCCGTGATGCCTATGAAGTCGCCAATGTCGAGCAGACGCTTGAAAACGACGTTGTAGAGATCTTTGTTCTCGTCGGGACAGAGGTCGTCGCGAGTGATGTATACCTGAATGCGGCCCTTGGAGTCTTGTAATTCCGCAAAACTGGCCTTGCCCATCACGCGGCGGCTCATCATGCGGCCGGCAATACTTACCTGGCGGGCCTCGGCTTCATCGTCGAACTGCTCTTTGATGTCGGTGGAAAATGCGTTGGTGGGAAACTCGGCTGCTGGATATGGGTCGATTCCCATATTGCGCAACTCCTGCAGACTCTGGCGGCGGCCTATTTCTTGCTCACTCAGTTCTAATATGTTCATAAATGCTTGTTTTTCTGTTCTTTCGTGTTGTTAAATGTATAAAATACAATAAGTTCCCTTTAATCTAAAGAGGTGCGGACGGCTCAATGGAAGGGATTAGGCTGCAAATTTACAAAATATTGATGAATAATCAATCTGTTTTGTAGAATTAATATGATTAGACGTGTGTGTCGAATCATATTCCATCCGTCTGCAAAGGGCCTTCTCAACACGTCTGTCTTGAGGTTGAGGCATCTCTCCACGTCCTTCTGCTCCTGTCCGAGTGCAAAAATAACAAAAATTTCGGAGAGTTTTGTGATTTGCCGACTTTTTTCTCTGAAAAATGCGGATGGTTGCCGTATCTGTTGTATTTTGAAGTTGAAACCGCAAACACAGAAAAATAATTGCCGATAAAGGTTGGATTTCAGAAATAATTCGTACTTTTGCGTTGCAATAGTACATTCAATCTAAACTATGGACATAGAAAGTATCAAAAGGGTGATTGAAAACCAACCAAATTTATCGACACACCTGGGAATGAACTTTATCTCCACCCCCGATGAAGATATGTGCATGGCCACCATGAAAGTGGATAAGAGAAACCGCCAGCCGTTTGGCTTTCTCAGCGGTGGAGCCACCTTGGCATTGGCCGAAAATCTGGCAGGGGTCGGTTCGTCGGCTCTTTGTCCCGGCAAAATATGTGTGGGTATCAGTGTGGCAGGTAGCCATGTGAAAGCAGTCGCCGAGGGCGACATCGTGACGGCACTTGCCCATCTCGTGCAAAAGGGGCGCAAACTCCATGTGTGGAATGTGGAAATCACCAACTCCTCAGGAGATGTCATCTCCACGGTCACTGTCACCAATTATGTCATTTCACCAAGTAAATCCAACTAATATGACAGCATTCGCCATATACCGTCTGCCATACGATAATATCTGCCATCTGGTCGCCCAGCAGGAAGGGAGACCCGACGAATTGCCGTCGGTTCATTCGCTGAGCCAGAGAGAGGGATTCGTGGTGGCGCCATTCAGTGCCACAAGGCTGAACCCGGTATTGCTGATAAAACCCGACTTGCAAATCCAATTTCCAACAGAACAACTGCACTCACCCTCGCAGCAACTTCACGACTTGATCGACAAGATGGAGCAAAGTGCATGGGGGGTGCCCAAAGGAGTACACATCTACAACGGCAAACGCAGTCACTATGCCATCGATTTTGCCAACTTCCATTCACATATCATGGCCGGTGAGTTCTCCAAAATTGTGTTGGCCCGTTGTTGTCGTGAGAAACTTCCCCCACAGACCTCTATAATGAGACTATTCATGCGTGCCTGTGAGTACTATCCGAGGATGTTTGTGGTGCTGGTATCCGCGGAGCGATGTGGAACCTGGCTGATGGCCACTCCCGAAGTGCTTCTTGAGGGGGATGGACAACGATGGCTCACGATGTCGCTGGCTGGCACCATGGCACTTACCAAAGGGCAGATGGACTTCGACGAGCCGCCGACACCCAACGTGGAGTCCATGCAGCACCGTGATGACGGTTCCATCGGCTGGAGCGTGAAGAACATCCAGGAGCAGCGTTTTGTCTCCACTTACATCACCGAGTGCCTGGAGCATTTCGCTTCCGACATTGACGAACGGGGTCCCTATACGATGAGAGCAGGCAATTTGGTTCATCTGCGAAGTGACTTCCATTTCACCCTGCCCAATACAGACTGCTTGGGGCAGTTGCTCAATGAGATTTATCCCTCGCCTGCCGTGTGTGGGCTGCCCAAGGATTCCTCACGTGATTTCATATTGCGTAATGAATATGCGAAAAGAGACTATTACAGTGGGTTTGCCGGTCCGCTCGCACCAAATGGGGAGACGCATTTGTATGTCTCGCTGAGATGTATGCGTATCGACAGCGAGGGTTGCTCTCTCTATGCGGGAGGCGGGTTGCTGGCCGACAGCAATATGGAGGCAGAATGGAACGAGACGGAGGACAAAATGCAGACCATGCGAAGCCTGCTGAAATAGTTTTTACATTGACCATGCCGCGATTGTGTGGCTCAATCCTGATATAATGTACAGTGATAAGAAAAACGTAAACATACTTACCTCGCTTATCGTAGCGCATGGTGTCCATCATGCCGTGGTGTGTCCTGGGAGCAGAAATGCACCTATTGCCCACAATCTGAGCACTTGCCCTGATATCGAGTGCTATCCTGTGACAGACGAGCGAAGCGCGGGCTTCTTTGCGATTGGCATGGCCCTGGCCACAAAACGTCCTGTCGCCGTGTGTGTGACCTCTGGGTCGGCCTTGCTCAACTTGGCCCCGGCGGTGGCTGAGGCGCACTATCAGCGTATTCCGCTGATGGTGATTTCTGCCGACAGACCCCGTCGATGGATAGGACAACTCGACGGGCAGACCTTGCCGCAACCAGACGCCTTTGGCGGATTGGTAAGCAAGTCTGTGGACTTACCCGAAAATATCTCGACAGATGAGGACCGATGGTATTGCAATCGTCTGGTGAATGAGGCTTTGCTGGCCATGCGCTCCCCGGCCGACGGACCGGTGCACGTCAATGTGCCGATGGCTGAGCCGCTATTTGGTTTCAGCGTGCCTGAATTGCCTGAGGAAAGGGTTATTACCCGTTTGTCGGGCAATGCGCCTCAGGTGGCGATGGATGTCATCGGGCAATTGCTTTCTGCTTCCAGACCGATGATGGTGATAGGGCAGTGTATGGTCGACGACGACCGTTTGCCCGGACGGGTCTGTGGCAAGGCGATGCAATGGCTTTCCAATAGGATGGTGATACTCTCGGAAAGTCTGACAAATCTGCCCCCGCTCATCAGGAATGTTGATGAGGTTGTGAGAATATTGCATGAAGACCGACGCGCGTGGCCTGATTTCATCCTCTATGTCGGTGGCACGCTTGTGAGCAAACCCTTGCGGAGGTTTCTGCGCAAAGTGGAGGATGCTGACGTGCTGGTAATGTCGCCTGATGATGATATATGTGATGTCACCATGCATGCGACAAAGGCGGTGAGAATGGATGTGGAGACTTTCCTGCTCACTGTGATGAATAATGAGCAGACATTCGCCCAGCGTGTGCCGACACCTGAGCAAACTGGCTTTCTTGATATTTGGAAAAGGGCCGCCGGGACCGTATCGAAACTCGCACTGGCATATCAGCCTGCTTATTCGCAAATGGCAGCCATCAGTTATTTTGAGCAGCAACTGGAGGATATGGATTATGACTATGTGACGCATTATGCCAACAGTTCCGCTGTCAGACTGGCAAACATCTACGCAGAGCATCCTGTCTATTGCAACCGTGGAGTCAATGGCATCGACGGGTCTGTATCTGTGGCGGCGGGCTTCTCGGCTGTCGACAACCGCATGACGTTTTGTGTGACGGGCGACTTGAGCTTCTTCTATGACCAGAACGCTTTGTGGAATGTCAACTTGCGAGGAAATCTTCGCATCATTCTTCTGAACAATGGCGGTGGGGGTATCTTCCGCATGTTGCCAGGGCTGGAGCAGAGCAAGGTTCGTGACAATGTGGTGTGTGCCGCACACAATGCCACGGCTCAGGGCATTTGCCTTCAAAACGATGTCGGGTATCTCAAGGCGCATACTATGGAGGAAATGCAGTTGGGTGTTGTTACCTTGCTGACGAAACAGGCTCAACGCCCCATGCTGCTGGAGATTTTCACCGATGCAGAGACCGACGCACAGATGATGAAAGATTATTATAGACAATTGGAACAATATGGAAAAAAGAGAATGGAAGAAAATCAGGGATTTTGAGGAACTGATTTTCGAGGAATACAATGGCATCGCCAAAATTACAATCAATCGTCCACGATACCGCAACGCCTTCACGCCCAAAACCACATGGGAACTCTCGCAGGCTTTTGAGTATTGTCGGGAAGCCCAGGACATCTCGGTGGTTTTGCTCACCGGGGCAGGTGACAAGGCTTTCTGCTCAGGAGGGGACATGCACGTGAAAGGGCGTGGAGGATATGTCGATGAGAAGGGCGTGCCCCGGCTGAGTGTTCTGGATGTGCAGATGCAAATACGTAGACTGCCAAAACCGGTTATCGCCATGGTGAATGGCTATGCCATAGGTGGAGGACATGTGCTTCACTTGGTTTGCGACCTGACCATAGCAAGCGAGAATGCCATCTTCGGACAGACAGGCCCCAAGGTGGGTTCCTTCGACGCAGGTTTCGGCTCTTCCTACCTGGCACGCATTGTGGGACAGAAAAAGGCCAGGGAGATTTGGTTTCTTTGCCGTCAATATACAGCGCGGGAGGCTGAGCAAATGGGCATGGTCAACAAAGTGGTACCCCTTGAGAGACTTGAGGACGAATGTGTGGAATGGGCGGAGACAATGATGGAGAGAAGCCCGTTGGCGTTGCGCATGATCAAGGCTGGCCTGAATGCCGAACTTGACGGACAGGCTGGAATCCAACAACTGGCTGGCGATTGCACCATGCTCTATTATTTCCTTGACGAGGCTCAGGAGGGTGGCAAGGCTTTCTTGGAAAAGAGGAAACCCGATTTCAAGAAATATCCCAAAATGCCCTGACATGCGGAAGTTGAAAATCGACATCCAGCACCGTCTTGCTCATTTCAGACAGCCGGCAGGCACCTCTCGTGGGGTTTATCTCACACGTGACTCATGGATAGTCATGGTGACCGATGCTGAGACGGGGCAAACCGGGGTGGGGGAGTGTGCCCCCTTGCCCGACCTCAGTTGTGACGCTATTCCTGATTATGAGCGTACGCTGCGCAAAATCTGTGATATGGTGGAAGTGGCGGGTAGTCTTGACAAGACGGTGCTGCGCCCATATCCCTCTATGCTGTTCGGATTGGAAACGGCTTTGCTGAATTTGAGAAACGGGGGGAATGTTGTTTTCGATACTCCGTTCACAAGAGGTGAAGTGGGCGTTCCCATCAATGGTCTTGTGTGGATGGGGACTGCCGAGGAGATGACCAGCCGTGTGGAAGAGAAAATTAAAGCAGGTTTCACGTGTGTGAAACTGAAAATCGGTGCCATCGACTTTGAGGCCGAACTTGACATCGTTCGCCAGATCCGACAACGTTTCAGTGCGGACAAGATTCAAATTCGTCTTGATGCCAATGGTGGGTTCACACCCGGGGATGTGATGACGAAGTTGGAACGCCTCGCCGCGTATGACATACATTCTATCGAACAACCCATTCGTCAGCATCAGTGGCGCGAAATGGCCAAAGTGTGCCGGCATTCGCCGATTCCCGTGGCTTTGGATGAAGAATTGATAGGCGTGAACATACCGGAAATGAAAGCCGATTTGCTGGACAGCATCCATCCTGCATATATTATCCTCAAACCTACACTTCACGGAGGAATGTGTGGCTGTGAGGAGTGGATTGAAATGGCTGATGAGCGGGGTGTCGGTTCCTGGATAACAAGTGCCCTTGAACTGAATGTGGGATTGAATGCCATTGCTCAGTTTGCCTCACATGTATATGGCTCCCCCATCACTATGCCGCAGGGACTGGGAACTGGATTGCTTTTCACCGACAATATTCCCATGCCACTGAAGATTATCAACAACCAACTATATCTCTTACCCCATGACGCTTGAGGAGTTTTTGGAAGACTGGCATTCCCCTTCCGACACATTATTGGTGCACACCAGCGGCTCTACGGGTAAACCCAAACCGATGTGGGTGGAGAAGAGCAGGATGAGAGAGAGCGCATTGCTGACATGCCGGTTCCTGGGGTTGGATGCTGATTGCACGGCATTGCTTTGCATGCCGCTGGATTATATCGCGGCCAAAATGATGGTGGTCAGGGCTTTGGTATGTGGAATGCGAATCATTGACGTCGGGGTGTCAGGCCATCCCATGGCCTCGCCTCTGATTGATAACGAGCAGATTGATTTTGCAGCCATGGTGCCGTTGCAGGTATACAATAGCCTGCAAACCGACCGGGAACGCGAGAGGTTGACACAGGTGAGGCATTTGCTGATTGGCGGGGGGACTATCGATGAGCGCATGGAAGCACAACTGGCCACTTTCCCACATGCCGTATGGTCTTCCTACGGCATGACGGAGACCTTGTCGCATATCGCATTGAGAAAGGTAAATGGGGCGGATGCTTCCCAGTGGTATTATCCTCTTGAGGGAGTGTTGCTGGATGTCGACGAAGACAATTGTCTGCTGATTGACGCACCGAGAGTATGCCCTGCGGTGCTCCATACGAATGATGTGGTGGAGTACGACCGGGCCAAAAATGCTTTCAAGGTCTTAGGTAGAAAAGACCATGTGATTTGTTCGGGAGGTGTGAAAATTCAGGCCGAGGAGGTGGAGAGAATGCTGGGTAAATATCTGGATGCTCCCTTTTTCATCACCAGTCAGAAGGATGAAAAATTTGGAGAAATCGTGGTTCTGGTCACTGAGTATACAGATAAAAAAAACTTAGAAGACATTTTCCATAATGTCCTCCCTAAATACTGGCAACCAAAAAAAATTGTTGTTGTGCCGGAACTGCCGCGAACTGAGACAGGTAAACCTAAGCGAACTATTCTATAGACACATTTCCAATGGGACTTCCAACATAACAATGAGATGAATGGTGGCTTACTGTGGTGAGCCACCATTCATTGTTATGTTAGATTTCTTCTTCTTCTTTGCTGTCACCCCACACACTCTTGGCAGAAGGAAGTTTGTCGTAAGAATCATCCCAGATACCTTCATTACCCAGAGGAACAGAAGATGGAGTGGGATCATCATCAATAGCATCCTCAAGAATTGTACCTTGCAAGGTGATGTCTACATACTTGCTCTCAGGCTTTGTGTATTCTCTTTTCATGATTGTAAATGATATTAATTATTTATATTTTTTGTTGTTTCTGTGTATCAGTGAAATAACCTGATTCCTTCTTTTAAGACCAAGGACATTTCTGCTAACCGCTGCAAATTTATAAAAAAATCATCTACCCGCAAAGGAATTTCTTTTTTTTTCACACATCAAGGGCGATTTTTTTTATTTTTGTTTGTTCACGGTTGTTTTCTGGCTATACTATGGGATTGTCATTTACCCAATATGATGTTAACGATAAACATCACGTCCGTGATGGTGATTGTTGTGTCCTTGTTGATATCAGCATTCTCGAAGATGAACACGGATGGGGTCTTGCCTATCACATAGTTGGTGGTAAGCATTACGTCGGTGATGTTGACGACACCGTTGTTGTCGACGTCACCAAGCAGCGAGGCATCTGGGTCGTCCTCTGTGGTGAAGGTATACTCGTACAGAGGTGTTTTGGATTTGTCAAGTTCCAGATAACAAGTGTTGTTGGCGATATAGGTGAGAATCGTGTCACCATGTGCAGTATCCTTGTTGTTGAACTTTACAAAGGCTGCTTTGTCATCGCTGAGCACACGCATAGTGTTGGGGTCGAAGCGGGTGCGATAATTGTCAGGATTGCCGCTCTCGTCATCAAGCCAGAGTTCGCCTTTCAGATAGTTGGTGCCAGTGATGGCTTCAGGCTCATCGAAGATGGGGATTAATCGGTTTTCCTTGGCTGTGGTGCCGTTGCATTCCAGGATGACTGCTGTATAGGAAGGAACCATGCCTGAAGTAATCTCGTTGAGATGCACTTTGGCGTTCTTCAGGTATTTATCCACAGTGTAGGCTTTCACACCGTCCATACACTTGTAAGGGAACGAGGTGTACATCGTGGTGTAATATTTGCCATCCTGAGTGACACTGCTCTTGGGGGCGGCACCGAAATAATACTCATCCATCTTTTCTTCTGTGAGCGGGAGCAGACACCATTGGTCTTCTTTGTTGATGTTCTCGTTGGTGTTGCCTGTCCAGGGGTGATAGATCTTGCCAAGCAATTCTTCGTCACCCTCATAGTAGTCACAGGATCTGTCTCTTATTTCACGCCAATAACCAGTCATGCCCAGGCCTTCGGCGTAAGTGAGATAGGTATCTGTCGTATGTTGCTCAACCCGGAAATAGCGTGGGACAATCACATCCGTATTGCCGTCTCCGATATCCTTGGAACTGAATCCCTGGGAGATGTATTCGGCGTTGACAAGTCCGCCCACACCATCATAAGTGCCAATGACTTTCACCACGGCTGCGGGAGTAGAGTGTGCTTTGTCGATGGGAATGAGCGATACCGCGTTCTTAAAATAGCGCTGTTGTTCCGACAGTGTCAGTTCATTCGTGCCGCGGATGCCCATACAGTGGGAAGTCTTGTAATTGGAAACCATACAATAAATGCCTTCGTTCCTCATTTCGAAGACTGCATAATAATCACCTTTGTTTTCTTCTGTGACGGTGAAGGTGTATGCTTTCTCTTTGCTAATAAAATCCAAACTGTTCAAGTCTGTGTTCTCAGAGTCCACAGGACCCTTTATCCAGCCAAGGAACACGCCGACAAAGTTGTTGGGATAGGCCGTCAAAGTCACGATGTCGCCCACTTGGTTGTCAGGTTTGTCAATGACAATAGTTCCGGCTGACTCATTGTTTGAATAGACCGCTACACTGCCTTTTTCCACAAAGTTGGCCTGATATTCGAATATGGATGGTTCATCGGATGATTTGGATGTGCTTCGCTCGCTCGGTGTGCAGTGTTTCATCAAAGATACCACCTCGTCACCTTTCGTCCAACTCTTGAATGCATAGCCTTCCTCTGGAAGAGCGTAGAGATGGAAGCGGAGTGTCGCTGCTTTGCCTCTGCTTTCAGCGTACCACAATTCCACATCACTTGCGTTGTAGTCTGATTTTTTCAGTTCCTCGGTGGGAACATATTTGTCAGTTGCATATATCTTGCCAGTACCTGTGGGCGCTGCCTTCGCATTGACCTGAAACCAATATCTGCTGTAGCCAAAACTACTTGTGGTCACCAGAAGGGTGAAAACAATCAGAAGTGTTCTCTTTATGTGGGTGATGGATTTTGTCATGACGGCTTTCCTTTTTTTCTTCTACCTTATTTTTAAACTGCAAAATTAGATATTTTTGATAAATCGGGAAAAGTTTTTCCGATTTATTTTTCTGCGTTTTCGTTAAAAGATGTTTTCCCTTTCAAAAACCGACTCATGCACCTGATGAGCATAGAAACTGCAATTAGTTGGTGGTCGAAGTCGAGTTGTGAGGAAAGTGGGGTGGCTGCAATAAAGAGTACCAGAATGATGGTATAGATAAGGTATACTTTGTGAAAAGATTTTTTCTTGTGAAACATCAGCCAGATGAATAGGGGCAAGGGCATCAATGGAATCAGATACCAGTTCCATCTTACTCCAAACAGATTGGCACCTATTGAGAAGTACAGCAACAATATTCCCGCAAGCGTCTGCCCAATCAGGAGAAAAGTATCCACACATTTTGGTATTATCCGCCATTTCCAGCGCCATTCACCAATTGTGATAATGATGATGATGATGAGCAAGAGCGAGAAGATGATGCGGGGGGTGAGGGATGCTGCTTTGTAGAGATGCTGGCTGCTTACTACAGTCTGGCCATGGTCTGCAAGCAGAGGCCGGCTTGTACCATCGTCGCTGATAATGGTGGTCTGGCTGAGTACTTCATCAATACAAGTGGGGGAGAGCGTGTACTCAATGTCGTACTTTTGGTCGGCGGCGGCTCCGCAGAGGGTGATGTAGATGAATTGTGACCAAGGTGCGTGCTTGCTATGATGACGGATTCGCTCGCCGTTCAAGGCTTTCATATAGTCGGGTACAGCGGAATAGTCGAGCGACTCGTTGATGAGTGAGTGCTCAATCATAAAGACCGACATCATGATACAGTTTGTGTTCAGAAAATCAAACCGAAGGTGTGGTGGCTTGACGATTTCCTCGTCGAGGTTTTTCCAGAGCAGTTGTTTCTCCTTGATGTTCAGATTCAATTTGTATTGCTTCACACCTCGGCCTTCATTCTGAAATGCCTCAATATAGGATGATGAGGGGACTGCGAAAACTCCGGCAATGGCTTTGCCTGAGAAGAAATTTAGAATGTTTCCGGTACTGGTGTCGCTTTCGAGTGTGAAACAATAGTCTAATTTTTCCGATGGACATTCCATACGAATAGCACAATGACCCAGTATGGAATACATCGCATTACCAGGCTCTGCCACCACCAAACTGGCAATGACGAAATTCTCGTCAGAGATGCTGTCGAGTGACTCCTGTGACCTCGCATGGGTGGGGAATAATACGGCTATAGAAATCAGCCCCACCAGCAGAACTGATTTTGAGATGTTTTTTTTATGATGGATATTATTCATACAAAGAGAACTCACTCAACTTTTGTTATTTGTTTTTCTCCTATTAATAAATAAGCGGAAACCCTCTTGGAGTTTCCGCTTATTTATTGTGGGTTTAAGAATGTTTATTCGTCCCAAATGCTATTCTTCTTTGAATACATGGTCTGTACACTCTCGTCATAATCTGTTGTGGCTCCAGCATTACCTGTAGGAATGTAGGATGTGTTACCAAACAGGCGATCCATGACGTTTCTCTTCACGTTCAAGGTCATCACCTTGCAAACGGGGCTATTATATTGCTTTTTCATATCTTCAATGATTTTTAATTATTTGATAACAACTTTCTTGCCGTTCACTACGTAGATACCCTTCACAGGATTGGCTACCTGACGACCCTGGAGATCATAAATCACTGCATTGCTTTCAGTTGCAACCTGAGCCTCGCTGATGCCATCAGCATAATCTGCTGCACTTACGATGATAACGTTGGTGCCTGCAGGTGCTTTGTCGAGAATCATGAATGCCTTGTTGCCAACAATCTTGGCGCCAGTGTACTCATAGAAACCAATAGGATTGGTGCCACGGTAAACGTTGTCCCTTCTGTTGAATACGCGAATCTTGTCACGAGTAACCTCAGTCCACTTTGTGTATCCATTGTTGTTCACCAGCTTGTTGTTGCTGATAGGAGTGTCGAAGAACAAACCATCGAGCAGAGTGTTGCCCACAGGACCTGTTGTCGGGGTGAGAATTGGCTGCAGACAGTTGCCGGCAGGAGACTGCTGGTCTTCGTTGGAGTATTTGCATTCTACCACAACACCTTGGCGTGCAGGAACAACGTCGGTGTACTCCTGAGTTGTCACAACAGCGATAGGACCGTCGGCGGTGTTCTCTACGATAGGCTGACCAACGATTCCCCATACGTGCATATCTTCACCTACGATTTTCATTGGGAAGTCAACATACAAAGTAGTGTAGAACTTGCCATCGGTGTATCCCTTCATGCGCTCTGCTGGGTTAACAGCGAAATAGTCAGTACCTTCATAGTTGGCGTCAGCATTTTCAACAACTGGCTCGAGGAACCACTTCGAGTAGTCACCTACAAAGTCAATCTCGGAAACCAATGTTACCTGATCGTAGTCGATGGTGTTGTTATTACAGAAAGCAATCTGAGGATCGCTCGGTGTGTAAACAAATTGCTGAGGCTTGTTGGTGTTCGTCAAATCCAGCTTTACATAACCTGCGCTCAGATAATAGGTGTGACCCATGTGGATACGATTCATCAGAACAGTGAAATCGGTCAGAAGTTGATCGAGACCTTCCTTCATGAGATACTTTCTGGCATTGTTATACATCAAAGTCCAAAGAATACCAGTGATGGGCTCCTCTGGATTTTTTGCCTGAAGTTCAGCCTTCTGAGCATCGGTCAAAGCGTCTGCCAATGGCTGAGTGGAAGGAGTGTTGCTCTTCAGATACCATGCTGGTTTACCATCAGCAGTCTGAGTCGGAGTCAAATACATCTTTGTGTAAGCGAACATCTTTTCCAGGATTTCTGCCTGCTGTGCTTCGTTGAGTCCCCATTCGTTGACCATAAGTCCAGCCTCAAATCCAGCATAGAGTGTCTCACGGAAACCATTGAAAACAGCCTCGCAAGCATCAACACCCTGCGAGCGGAGATTCACTACCTGCTCATCGGCTTGGTCAATGTCAACATAAGGCCATGCTTCCCCATCAAAATAGCCTTCGTCAGGTGATTTAGTATTCAGGTACATCACAGTACCCGGAGCAGTGATAGCATCCGTTGCAGTGCACTGCAAGGTTGCTGTTCTCTCGCTGGTTACTTTCACATAGTTGTAACCAAATTCGTTTGCGCCAGCGTTAATGACACGGAAATAACCTTGTGTCATCTGAGCAGAGGCACCCAGGCTTATCGCCGATGCGACAAACGTCATTAATAAACCTTTTGTAAATTTTCTCATAATTAAAATTATTTAAGTTTATGTATAATTTCCTTAGTTTCAGGGACTTTTACTTATGAATAATTGGCTCTTCTTGTTTTGCTAAGTCTGCGATACTTCACAATATCAGGGCTTGATTTCATCATATCTCACCGCATTTCATTATATCTACACGGCTATTTTGGTGCAAATTTATAAAGTCTTTCTGAATTGACAAAGAAAAATTAATAATTTATTTCTTAAAAAATGTAAATTTTTCAATTTTCATCTTTTTGTTTCCAATTTGTCATCTTTTCATCTTTTCCTCTAACATCAATATTTTTAAGTATTTCTTTGCAGCCTCTATCCTTCCCTGTAAAAATCCAGTGCCTCCTGAATGTCGTCTTCAGAAATCGTCTGGTTGATGCATATATTTCCGATATCTTTTAATAAAGTGAAGTTGATACTTCCCGACGTGTTCTTCTTGTCGTGCTTCATGAGTTGAATCAGTGCAGGGTAGTCTTCGCATGTGATATCCAGCATGCCGTAGTTTTCACGAATATAATTAACTGTGGAGCGCATTTTGTCGGTTGGAAAACCACAGTGAATGCAACTTAGATACAGTTCGCAGATGATACCATAAGCCACGGCATATCCGTGCAGGATGGGTGTGCCTTTGTCCATTGCCCACGACTCGAAGGCATGACCTGTGGTGTGGCCCAGGTTGAGTGCTTTCCGTATGCTATGTTCATGAGGGTCTTGTTCAACAATACGTTGTTTCACCTGTACCGATTTCGCCACCATGTCGCTAAGCAACCGGAGATCGGGCGAGTGGAGGTCGAAGTTGAGGTGACTACCCCACATTTCGCAGTCGCTGATGAGAGCGTGCTTGAGCATTTCGGCATATCCTGAGCGCAGATTGGCATTGTCGAGTGTTTTTAGGAAGACGGTGTCGAGGATGACATGATTAGCCTCCTTGAATACACCGATTTCATTTTTCAGGCCATGAAAGTTGATGCCAGTCTTACCCCCCACCGAGGCGTCGACCATGGCCAGCAATGTGGTTGGAATGTTGATGAAATTGATGCCGCGCTTAAAGGTTGATGCGGCCAGACCTCCTAAATCGGTGACCATACCGCCGCCCAGGTTGATCATGCAAGACTGCCGGGTGGCTCCACCTTCCACAAGGGCATTCCATACCTTCACGATGGTATCAAGGTTTTTGCTTAGGTCGCCGGCGCCGATGGTGATCAGTTGTGCGCCTTTCATGGCGGCAAATGAACTGATGACTGGCCAGCAGACACGCTGGGTCACCTCATCGACCAGTACAAAAATATGGTCGTGCCCACAATCGCTGAGTGCGATGGCCAAATGCTCAATCAGTGACTCCGATATGATTATGTTTTGGTTCATCTATACCTTAAATATATATATAAAAGATTTTGATGCCTTTTTGCACTGCAAAGTTACTTAATTGTAAGTAAAAGGTGGAATTTTTTAATAAAAAATAAGAATATGCGTGGTTTTTGGCGTCAAATCGATGTCAGTTAAGATTTGTTAGGGATTGCCATTTAAACTTGTGGCATGTTTTAACGTCAAAGAATCGTGGGAAAATCAAAATACAACAATAAATTTTTATGAAACGTCTTATTTTATCGTTGTGCCTGTGCGTTTTCGCACTGATGGCATACTCTCAGAATCAGAAAATCACCGGCCGTGTCATCGACAAGGACACCAAGGAAGGATTGATTCAGGCAACTATGCAGTTGCTGCGCAAAGACAGCACTTATGTGGCGGGTGTCTTGACCGATGAGGATGGCAATTTTGCCATGCAAGTGTCGGAACCCGGTAATTATCTGCTGAAAATCACAAGTGTGGGCTACACAACAATGGTGCAGAATGTCACTGTCGCCAAGGACAAGGAAACGAATTTGGGCACACTGGTTGTAAGTCCCGATGCCATTATGCTTAAAGAGGTGGTGGCAACAGGCCAGGCATCCAAGGTGGTGCTCAAGGAAGACACTTTTATCTACAATGCCTCGGCTTATCGTGTGGCTGAGGGTTCGGTGGTGGAGGAACTCGTCAGAAAACTTCCTGGTGCTCAGGTGGACGACGATGGAAAAATCACCATCAACGGAAAGCAGGTGAAGAAAATCCTTGTCGACGGTAAGGAGTTCATGACAGGAGACACCCAAACCGCAATGAAAAATCTTCCAACCTCGATTATCGACCGTATCAAGGCTTATGACGAGAAAAGCGACCTCGCACGCATTACCGGTATCGATGACGGTGAGGAGCAGACCGTCCTTGATTTTGGACTCAAGGCAGGTATGAACAAGGGCTTCTTTGCAAATGTTGACCTCGGTATTGGTACGCATGACCGATATGCAGAGCGTGTGATGGCTGCCATATTTAAGGACAAGTACAGAATTATGGTAATGGGAAGCGCCAACAACACCAACGATATGGGATTCCCAGGCGGTGGTGGCCGCCGAGGTGGAATGGGTGGTGCCAGCAATGGTCAGAATGCCAACAAAATGATAGGTCTCAATCTGAACTATGAGAATACGGACAAACTCTTGATGGATGCCAGTGTGAGGTGGAATCACGGTAATGGTGACATCTATTCAAAACAGTCTACCGAACAATTTGTGGGTAAATCAAGTTCTTTCTCCAACAGCATCGGCCAGAACTATACCCGCCGTAATTCATGGAACGGACAGATGAGATTGGAATGGACTCCCGACACCATGACAAACATCATGTTCCGTCCAAGTTTCACCGTTTCTTCCAACGACGGCAATAATACATCGAGGTCTGCCACGTTCAATGAAGATCCATTCGAATATGTGGTTGACCCACTCTCCGAGGAAGGACTGAAGAAACTTGCACAATGGTCGGTTTCTGAAAGTGGCGATAGCACGATGATTCTTGTCAACGACCAGAAAAGCATCAACCTCTCCTATGGTGAATCCAAGTCGATGAACGGTATGCTGCAGTTTAACCGCAAGCTCAACAACCGAGGCCGCAACGTCACGCTTAGGGTAGATGGCAACTATAGCGACAACGACAACACGAGTTTCTCCATCGACAGAGTCCAGTACTATCAAATGGGGCTCGATTCCACTTACCAGACCCATACCAATCGTTATAATCTCACGCCAAGCACACGCAAAGGCTATTCGCTCCAGACTGTCTATACCGAGCCTATCGCAAGAACCATGTTCCTGCAATTAAGTTATCGCTACAATTACAGTTACAACGAGAGCGACCGCTCAACTTATAACATCAACGCAGATGGTATTAGTGCAGGCACAGATTTCGCCGACATTGTACCCAGATACCGTACGTGGGATCCATACCTTTCCAGACTAACCTATCCTCTCGCCAATTACAAGGATAGAAATCTGAGCCGTTACTCAGAGTACACCAACTACACTCACGACATCCAAGTCACTTACCGTTGGATACAGCCTAAGTTCCAACTCAATGCTGGATTCATGGTACAGCCACAGCGCTCACATTACACACAGGACTTTCAGGGTGTTTATGCGGATACCGTGAGAAACGTCACCAACATGTCGCCGACACTCGATTTCCGTTATCGTTTCAATCAGATGAGCAATCTGCGCATCCAGTATCGTGGAACGACATCGCAGCCGAATATCTCCGACCTGCTTTCTATTAGGGATGACAGCAATCCGCTGAACATCACAGAGGGTAACCCTGGACTGAAACCATCGTTCACCAATAGTTTCCAACTCTTCTACAATACGTATAGACAATCGCACCAGCAGTCGCTCATGACTTTCGTCAACTACAGCAACACACGCAACAGCATCAGCAATATGGTGACTTACAACGAGAAGACTGGTGGACGCCTCACAAGGCCTGAGAACATCAACGGCAACTGGAATATCAATGGCGCCTTCATGTTCAACACAGCAATTGACAGTGTTGGTATGTGGAACGTCAACACCTTTACCAACTTGATGTACAACAACAATGTGAGTTATCTTTTCAATAATGATTTAAAGATTGCTGAGAAGAATATTACCCGAAACACCACGGTGATGGAGCGCCTGTCTTTGTCATACCGCAATTCTTGGTTGGAGGTAGAACCCAATGGGTCGCTGACATACACACATGCACGCAACAAGTTGCAGAGCAACAGCAACCTTGATACATGGATGTTCTCTTATGGTGTGAATATCAACTTGTATGCTCCCTGGGGCTCAAGTCTCTCAACAGGTATCAGCGAGAACTCACGTCGTGGATACAATGACAGTTCGCTGAACACCAACGAACTGATATGGAATGCCCAGATAAGCCACAGCTTCCTGAAGGGAAAACCGCTTACTGTGAGTTTGCAGTTCTATGACATCCTTCATCAACAGAGCAGTTTCTCCCGTACCATCAATGCTATGATGCGTAGCGATACCGAATACAACACCGTCAACAGTTATGCCATGCTGCACGTCGTGTATCGTATGAATGCCTTCGGAGGAAGAGATGCTCGTCGTGGTATGGGTGGCCCTGGCTTCGGTGGTGGTCGTCCTGGTGGCGGCGGCTTCGGCGGCGGCGGTCGTCCTGGTGGCGGCGGCTTCGGTGGCGGCGGCTTCGGCGGCGG